>Ga0256828_1000839_pt1 | contig 19942 bp, 20 predicted proteins | sample CV88metaG_FD_185993 | JGI IMG/M metagenome (GOLD analysis project Ga0256828, IMG submission 185993) | Hydrothermal vent microbial communities from East Pacific Rise, Pacific Ocean - CV88 | ecosystem: Environmental > Aquatic > Marine > Hydrothermal vents | place: Pacific Ocean: East Pacific Rise...
CTATGAATGCAATATTTGCAGTAGTTAAAAATGGCTACCAAGCAGCTATTATTGCACCTACTACCTTACTTTCTAATCAGCATTTTAATAGCTTAAAAGAGCGCCTTGAGAGATGGGATATTAAAATTGCTAAATTAGATAGATATACTAGCACAAAGAGTAAAAAAGCTATTTTAGAAGGTTTACAAAATGGTAGTATAGATGTAGTTGTGGGAACTCACGCCTTACTTAATGCTAAATTTAATAAACTAGGTCTTGTAGTAATAGATGAAGAGCATAAATTTGGTGTAAAACAAAAAGAGGCTCTAAAAGAGCTAAGTATTGATACGCATCTACTTAGTATGTCTGCAACACCAATTCCAAGAAGCCTAAATATGGCGCTATCGCAAATTAAAACATTTAGCGAAATCTTTACACCACCAGTTACAAGAGCAGGGGTTAGAACATTTGTTAAAGATTACGATATAAAAGCTATCAAAGAGGCGATACAAAGAGAGTTAAGAAGAGGTGGACAGGTATTTTATGTATTTAACTCAATTGCCGCAATTGAGGCTAAAAAAGAGGAACTCTTAGAGGAGATTCCAAATTTAAGAGTAACTGTGCTTCACTCAAAAATTCCACCTGCAACAACAGAAAAAGAGATGATAAAGTTTGAAAAGGGTGAATATGATCTGCTTTTAAGCACCTCTATCGTTGAGTCTGGCATACATTTGCCAAATGCAAATACTATGATAGTTGATGGCGCTAATAAGTTTGGTATTGCAGATTTGCATCAGCTAAGAGGAAGAGTTGGAAGAGGCGGAGTAGAGGGCTTTTGCTACTTTTTTGTAGATAATAAAGAAGCCCTTAACGATAACGCAAAAAGAAGGCTATTAGCCCTAGAGAGCCACTCAGAGCTTGGAAGTGGAGCAGTATTAGCAATGCACGATTTAGAGATAAGAGGTGGCGGAAACCTAATAGGCGAAGCCCAAAGCGGACATATAAAGCAAATTGGATACTCTTTATACCTAAAGATGCTAGAAGATGCAATAAGAGTGCTTAGCGGAAAAGAGGAAGAGAGTAGCAAAAGCGCAGAGATAAAATTAAGTGTAGATGCATATCTAAGTGATGATTTAATTACAGAAGATAGACTGCGCCTAGAGCTATATAGAAGACTCTCACAAGCCCAAACTACTGAGGAAGTTTATGAGATAGAAGAAGAAATAATCGATAGATTTGGCAAACTAGATAAATTCACAAAACAATTTATTGACTTAATTATCATAAAAGTTTTAGCAAAAGATAAAGATATTAAAAAAATCTCTAGCTTTGAGCAAAGAGTATTTATAGAGTTTAATAAAGAGGGTAAAGATAGAGTAATCTTACAAAGCCCTAGCAAAGATAGCGATGATATTATCGCTACTGCTTTGGAGTTTTTAAAGAGTTAGTTATTTTGTTGCTCTTGCTCTTTTGCAATCTCTTCTCTAACTTTATCCATATCAAGAGCTATTAGTTGAGAGATAATATCTTTTAACCCCTCTTCAGGTAACATTCCTGCTTGGTTAAATACTACTACACCCTCTTTAATTGCCATAATTGTTGGAATTGATTGAATTTGAAAGTGTCCTGCTAATGCTTGTTCCTCTTCTGTATTTACTTTGCCAAATAAGATATCTGGATACTCAGCTGAAACTTTTTCAAAAATTGGAGCAAATTGACGACAAGGACCACACCATGGTGCCCAAAAATCTAGTAGTGTAATTTGACTACTATTTACTTTCTCTTCAAAATTTTCTGCTGTTAAATTTTCTAATGCCATTTTTTACCTTTTATTTTTGATAATAATATTATTACATAATAAACTGAATTTATCTTTTAAATAACTCTTTTGCTCTTAAAAGCTTATATTTTGTAGATTTTAAATGCTCTATTTGCTCTTTTGTTAAGTTGCTTCCCTCTAATAGGTTACCCTTTAGTAATTTATAGTTTATTAGTGATTTATCACTTAAGTTCAATCTATTATTGTGGCAATTTTCGCAACTTTTTGCCTCTTTTATTATAGTGTGTGGTTTTGTTACAACAAATCCACCAAATTTTTTGGCATCTATTATTGTTCTATTTTTATCATCTACATATGTTAATTCAAAATCAAGTAAGGGTCTTGCTAACTCTATTTTATCTCTATAATTAATTAAATAAAAATTCTCCCATCTTCTAAATTCATAACCTAAATACCAAAGCCCCTTATATATTTTGTTTGTTAAAAAATCTGGCATAGCTGGGGCTATTTTTGAATTTTTTAGAGCCTTTTGCAAAAAATTTTCTAAATATGGATCTTGGCTTAAAGTAAGGCGTTTAAAATCTTTGTAGTTTGGCATATCACTTCTTAAAATTATGCTTTTATAACTATTTGTCTGCCAAGCACTATGACATGCTATACAACTTATTTTAGAGTGATACTTTGGGTGGTTTTTAGAGCTTATATTTTGGTGGCAAGAGATACAACTTACCTTTTCAAAATTGCCATTTTTATTGTTGTGGCAACTAATGCAAGTTAAGCCCTTTTTAGAGTGAATATCCTCTATTAAGTGGTGATAATCTATACCTCCAAGGCGTTTTGGATAGCTACCATCACTTTGAATAGGCGCTCTGTAACTCTCATCAAAATCTTTAGGAAATAATCCTAAATAGTCTGTTCCAATAAAGTTACCATTATGACACTTTAGGCACTTTTGCTCAGTAGCTTTTGCCTTGATGTCATCATTTTTATTACTATGAGGATTATGACAAGCCAAACAGCTATTGCCACTTGGATTTACTCTTTTAGAGTTTAAATGACACTGCAGACACTTTCGGCGAAGAAAATCTATAGCTAAATTTCTATTTAATTTACTCTTTGAGTTAAGAGTATTTGAATCTTTAATTTCTGGCAAATTTTCTAAGGTATAATTATACTCTTTTAAACCCCAAGCTTTTAGAGTTAAGCTAATCTCTTTATTTAAACTATAATGCATAGGAGCATGAGTTTTTAAATCTATTTTATGGCAATTTAAGCACTCATTTGCAAATAGTAATAGAGGTAAAGTAATTATTAAAAATATCTTCATAACTATATTTTATTTTTAGTTACTTTTTTTATCATTCTTTTTAAAGCATAATTATCTATTTTTAAATCCCTATTTCCATTTACTACTTCATATAAATTCTCTACCATATTTTCAATCTCTTTACTCTTTGTAATATGTGGATATAGTAGTGCTAATGCCTCTTCATAATTAGTATAGTTTTTATCTCTATTAGTTGCTTTTTTTATTACATTTAGAATAGATTTACCTAATAAAACACCACCCATACCTAAAATAAGTCCTAAAATAAATGCTCCAAACAAAGCTACAAATGGATACCCCTCTATGCTATATTTTCTTTTATAGTAAAAGTTATCAAAGAGTAAATCTTCTATTTTTGCTAACTCTTTATCCTCTTTTTCAAAATTATCTTTTGGAATCTCTTGCTCTTTTAACATTGATTTTGGATTTTTTAGTGCTTTTTCAACATCTGATTTTATACCATTTAAAGCCTCGGTAATTGATTTGCTTCTTTTTACTTTTACATTAAAAGGTTCTGTTTTTATTATATAAACTTTATTTGATTTAGGAGAATATACTTTATATTCAACTGATGGTATTGTAAAATCTCTATCTGAAATAAATACATACTTTTTACTATATTTGCTATATATTTTGCCTTTACTAGCAATATGCTCTATTTTGGCATCATTACTATATGAAGTAACACCTTTTATATTAAATTTTGGATCTTTTATATTATCAATATTTCCAAGACCATCTATTACTATTGTATATTTAAAAGGTTTATTAGCTTTTGCAAAATTACTCTCTCTAATTACTTTTATTCTAAAGCTACCTACTAGCTCTACATGTTCAGGAAGCTCTTTAACATCTATTTTTAATGGATTTGAACTTATACTTTTCCACTGTATATCTGCACCAAAAAATCCAAATGGACTTTGTGCTTGAGGAGCCAAGGAGATAGCTATTTTTGCAATAGCAGGTTTTATTATATGTAAACCACTCTTTTTAGCAGTGGCAATATACTCAATTGTTCTTATTACACTATTGCCTTTATCTATAATTTTGCCATCTCCAAGAGCTTGAACATTAAAATCTTTAAATTTAGGAGGAGTATATTGTATATCAGAATTACTTAAATTAATTGGTTCAAAAAGTTCAACTTTTATAATAAAAGACTCTCCTACTACAACACTCTTTTTATTAGATGTCATTTTAAAGATAATTGGACTACTATTATCTCTATTTTGTGATATATTCTCTTTTTGTCTGTTGTTATCAATCTCTTTTATCTCTTTGTTTTTTATATTTTTAGGCTCTTTAACATTAACTTTAAAGGGAGTAGTTTTATACTCTTTATTATCAATTTTTATAACAAAAGAGTTAACATCAAAACTACTATCTGGTTTTATAATATGTGTTACAGCCCTTTTTACTATTGCAGTTTTGTTACCATCACTTTCTGCAATTGAGTAAGTAACATTTGCTTTTTTAGAGAGAATATTATATTTTGCAATTTTATCAATTTTTGGAAAAACAATTTTTGAACCTTTTTTTGCAACAGCAACTAAAATTACTTGAACTTTTGTTTTAGGAGTAATATCTTTTGGTTTTACAGATACATATACTCTTGGATATTTTGCAAATAGTATATTGCTTAACAATATTATAGATATTAAAATTATTACTCTTTTCATATTTTTCCTTTTACCATGGTTTAAGACTATTTGATGTATTACTATTTACACCTTTGATTTTATACATTAATACAGGGACTTTCTTATCTTTTAAACTTCTGTTTAATATTTTTTTAATCTCTCTTTTAAACTTCTCTTTTTCCTGAAGTTTTTTAAGTTTTAAAAGCTCTTTTTTTGTTAACTTTCTCTTTTTGTTAACTTTTTTCTTCTCTTTTTTATTTTTATTATCTCTCTTATTGCTATTTTTTTTACTCTTTTTCTCTTTTTTATTTTTCTTCTCTTTTGCCTCTTTTAGCTCTTTGAGTTTTCTTTTTAAAGCTAATTCCAAATTATTTTTAGTTGCTTTATCATCTTTAAATTTTAGTATTAATTTATATACATATATAGCATTATCTAACTCATCTAATTTAAAATAGCAGTTAGCAATATTAAATAGTCTGTTAAGTTCATCTACATCTTTTGAGTGAGCTTTTTTATAATATTTTATAGCCTCTTTATACTCTTTTAATTTATATAATGTATTAGCTCTATTGTAGTTAATAATAGGTGTATCTTTACTATACTCATCTAATACATCTAGGGCTTTTTTATACTCTTTATTATTATAATAGTTTTGAAAACTCCATAACTTTTTAAAATCAAATAGCGAGGCATTACAAAAGAGTGATAAAACTACAATAATACTTAATACTCTATACATTTTTTCCTCTTTTTACTCTGCTTTTGCCAAAGAATTCATCTTTTGTTGGAATTGAGCTTAGTGATATTAAAAGTAGTAAAATTGATAGTATTAATGGAAAGTAAAATAACTCTACTCTATCTTTAACTTTTAAAACTCTTTTTTTGCCATCTCTTGCAATATTGCTATCTATTTTGTTAGCTAACTTTTCAATATCATTACCACTATAACTTGCAACTATATAATCTCCTCCACTCTCTTTTGCTATTTTCCCTAATTCAATATTTAGCCTACTCATAACAATTTTATCATTTATTAATTTTGTTTTCCCTTTTTCATCTAAAATTGGAGCCCCTTTTTGAGTGCCTATTAATATGGCATAGAGTTTGATATTCTCATTTTTAATAATCTCTTTAAATTTTTTTAAATCCTCTTTATCTCCTCCATCACTAATTACAACAGCAATTTTAGGCTCTCTATTTTTAAGACTATTTTTTAAAACTACTCCTAGTGCTTCAAAGTTTGTTGAACCTAAAAGATAGTTATTATCTATACCATCTATTACCTCTTTTAGGGTATCTTTATCACTTGTCATTGGAGAAACTAAATATACAGAGTTAGAAAAAGTTAAGACCATAATTTCATCATCAATTAAATTACCTAATAACTCTTTTGTTTTCTTTTTTGCAAACTCTAATCTATTTGGGTATCTATCTTTACTTCTCATAGAGCTAGAGATATCTAAAGCCAATATAACATTTAATGACTTTATAGTAATATCTCTTTCACCCTTAATAATAGTTGGTCTGCCAATTGCCAAAATCATAAATAGTATAGAAATAAAAAATATAATATTTCTTGCTCTATTGCTTATGCCACTGCCCTCAACTTTAATTCTCTCTAAAACCTCTTTGCTAAATACCCTCTCAACTCCCTCTTTGTTAGTTAAAACCAATATAGCAAATAGTGTAAACGGAACAAGTAACAAAAGCATTAATATTGCATTTTCAAAACTCATTTAGCAACTCCTTTAACACTTTTGAAGTAGATATATAGTAGCAAAAACACAATAGCAAATATTAATGGAAAATAGAAATAGTAACTATATTTTTTATAACTTTTATCTTTTATTTTTGTTGTTTCACTCTTTTCTATATCTTTATATATTACTTTTAAAGCACTGCTATTTGTTGCCAAAAAGAATTTTCCTCTACCATCTTTTGCCAACTCTTTTAATTTTGGCACATCTAAATCATCATATGTTCCAATGCCAATAATATATAGTTTAATTTTACTTCTTTTTACAATATTTAGCACCTCTTCATATTTAGTTTCACTCATATTATCAGCACCATCAGTTAAAAGAATTGCAATTTTACTTTTTGCTTTAGAGTTTTCTAATAAATATAGAGCTTGAATTAATGCATCATAAATTGCAGTTCTGCTACCAACAATTCCAACTCTTTGTTTACTTAAGATATACTCTAAATACTCTTTATCAAAGGTTAAAGGAGAAGCAATAAATGCACTACTTGAGAAGTTTATAATTCCTATTCTATCATTTATTCTATTTTTAATAAAGTTACTAACTACCTCTTTTACTGCACTAAATTTATCTTTTGTCAAATTGTTTTCATCAAAGTTTCTATCTTTCATAGATTGGCTAGAGTCTATTATTAACATAATATCTCGTCCATCTTGCTTTGTAGTATAGATACTCTCAACCTTTACAGGAGAAGCAAGAGCAGTTATTAAACTAACAATACCTATCCATTTAAAAATATCCAACCATCTGCTTTTTACTCTTTTTTTGCTAATTAGCAAGTGAATATATGGTAGATAAATTGCCAAAGTCTTAGCAGGACACTTTTTTGAACAAAGCCAAAAGAGTCCAATTAATAAAAAAATATATGGAAATTCAAAACTATAATGACTCATCACATACCTGCTTATATAAGTTATAATAATTTAAAGTTTGACTATCAACTTTTGCAACATCTTTTTTATATTTATATCTCTCTAAATGTCTTTTTAGTTGATAAAACAACTCTCTTTTTCTTCTATCAGTAGCTAATACCTCTCCATATTTAGTAGCTAAATAAGCGGCTTCTTTTGGTTTTGACCAATCAATTGAACTAAACATCTCAAAGTAGTATTCTTCGCAGTTGTGTTTACAGCTTTTTTTACCAATAGCATAAAACTTTTTAAATAGTATATATCCAAAATAGATTGCAGTAATTAAAGTAACAACAAAAATAAAAAATGAGCTATCACCACTAACAATAATTGGTTTAATATCTATAAATTCTTTACTCATCTCATTCTCTTTGTAAGTTGCAAATATGGGTCTTGATGTGTATAAACTTTAAAATATTTGGCACCAATATCTTTTAGATGGTTTATTAGTTTTTTATCATTTTCTAATAGAGCTTTTTTATATATTTTTATTGTATCTTCATCTACATTGCCACTAAAACTATCTAAATAGCCAGGGTCAATTAATCTTATCTCTCCCATAGGTTTTGGATTTTCTATAAAATAATCTCTAACTATTATTGCCACAACATCATGCTTTTTTGCTAAAAGTGCTAAGTTGTAATCCCCAACAAAATCTCCAATTAAAATAAGTAGAGATTTTTTTCTAACTCTTTTATTTAGCTCTTCAATCCAACCTTTTGTATTTGTAGCTTTTCCTAAAACCTCAAAATTTATCGCCTCTTCTACCTCTTTATCTATAGCAAATATCTTTTTAGTAGGTTTAGAGGCTCTATATAGTTTATCTGCATATAAAATATGAGAAAAGAGATCTCTATTTCTAACTGCACTAAATCCTAAAATAGCCATAATTTCAATCATATATTCACTCTTTGGAATAGTTGTTCCAAAGTATGTAGAACCACTAAGTAAAGTAGATATTACTACATTTAACTCCCTCTCTTCATGATAAACTTTAACAAAAGTTTTACCTGTTTTTGCACTTGTTTTCCAATCTATCTTTCTAACATCATCACCATATGCATACTCTCTAAGTTCTGCAAACTCAAAGCCCTCACCTTGAAAAGATGATAAATTATTACCACTAAGTGCGCCAAAAACCTGTTTTTTGGTTTTAAGAGTTATCTGTTTTGCTTTTGCTTTCATTAAGGTATAGGAACTGCCGTTAATACTTTTTCAATAATCATATCTTGAGTTATTCCCTCAGCTTGAGCCTCATAACTAAGTATAATTCTATGTCTTAAAACCTCTTTTGCAATATATGCAATCTCAATTGGCGATACAAAATCTTGCCCTTTTATGTAAGCAACTGCACGAGCAGCTTTATACATATCTATACTTGCTCTTGGACTTGCCCCAAACTCTATATATTTTTGAACATTATTTAAACCATATTTAGCAGGTTCTCTTGTTGCAAAAATAAGTTCAATAATATATTTTTCTATCTCACTATCTAAATGAACATCCATAGCCTCTAGTTGAACTCTTTTTAAGTCATCTATTGTTGCAACTTGTTTAATTTCGCCAAAACTGTTGTTTGCTACTCTTCTTGCAATCTCTAACTCTTCTGCGCGAGTGTTATATCCAACTACAACTTTCATTAAAAATCTATCAAGTTGAGCTTCTGGTAGTTCATATGCACCCTCTTGCTCAACGGGGTTTTGTGTTGCCATAACCAAAAATGGTAAATCCAACTTAAAACTATGCTCACCAATAGTAACTTGACGCTCTTGCATAACTTCAAGTAGTGCAGATTGAACCTTTGCAGGGGCGCGGTTAATTTCATCTGCTAAAAGTAAGTTTGTAAATACAGGACCTCTTTTTATTTTAAATATATTTTGTGTAGGGTCATAAATTTCAGTTCCTATAATATCACTAGGGAGTAAATCAGGAGTAAATTGAACTCTGTTAAATTCTAAGCCTAATGTTTTTGCTAACGCATTAATAGTTGTAGTTTTTGCAAGTCCTGGCACACCCTCTAAAAGTATATGTCCTTGGCAAATTAAGCCTATAATTAAGCTCTCTACCATCTTCTCTTGCCCTACAACAACTTTTTTAATCTCATCTCTAATGGCGTTAATTGTTTCCAATTTATGCTCCTGTTTTACTTTTAAAAATTATTATGTATTTTACTTAAATTAAGTTAATTGATTATTAATAACTAAAGGGAGGCTCTAAAAATAGGTGATGTTAGTATTAGCTATTATCAGAAGTTCCCTAAAGGAGGTATTAAATAAAATGAATTATATTTACTATAAATAATATTAATATGTAGAATATTGTAACATAAGATTTATTTATAGTTATAGCTATTTGTAATATTTCACTTTAAAGTAATGTAATTATGATAAGATGTCATAAGTTATTTGAATGAGTTATAATTATATTAATTTATAAAACTCATAAAATTACTAAAAAAAACTTATGATAATGGAGTAATTTTAATGAAAGACAATAACTATTTAAACCCTTATGTAGCAGGAGTTATACTTGGTATTGCACTATTTGTTACATTTTTAATAGCAGGTCAGGGAATGGGTGCTAGTGGAGCAATTGCAAGAAGCACAGCTCAAATAGCTTACAATATCGACCCAGAAATTGCTAAAAATGCTTATGCAGGTAAATATTTGCATAGTGGCAATGCTTTGATTAATTGGACTGTAATAGAGGTTCTTGGTATATTTATAGGTGGATTAATTAGTGCTTTACTTGCAGGTAGATTCAAGCTTGAATTAACAAGAGCAAATGGCTACCCAGTAATAAAAAGAGTAGCTTTTGCATTTTTGGGTGGTTTTATTTTAGCAGCAGCTACAAGAATTACAAGAGGATGCACAAGTGGACAAGCTCTTGATGGCGCAAGTGCATTTAGTGTAGGCTCTTGGATATTTATGTTAGCAGCTTTTGGTGCTGGATTTTTTGTAGCTTTTCTTTTTAAAAAGCAGTGGAAAGGAGTTGAGTAATGGATTTTATTTTTCCTCTTTTTACTACAGGTATGTTTGATAATAGTGTAAATCTTTTTATGGGATTACTAATTGGTGTTATGTTTGGATTTATACTTGAGAGAGCTGGTTTTGCAACCTCTGCTCATATTGCGCCAATATTTTATTTTAGAAATGTAATGGTTGCAAAAGTTATGGTTAGCGCTATTGTAACTACCTCTACTTTAATAATGTTAGGTGTTTTATTTGGGTATATTGATTACTCTAAACTATTTTTCCCAAATACATATTTGCTGCCATACCTAATAGGTGGAGCAATATTTGGTATTGGAATGGTAATGAGTGGATGGTGTCCTGGAACTGCAGTAGCAGGAGTTGCAACAGGAAAAATTGATGCTCTAATTTTTATACTTGGTGCAATGGCTGGAATGTATTTTTACTTTGGAATATATGACTCTATTGCAGATTTTGTAAATAGCACAAACTTAGGTAAATTTACTATTGCCCAAGCACTTGGATTTGAAAAAGATAATGTAAAAGTTTCATATTTAGTAACACTAATAGCATCATTTGGATTGCTATTTTTTATGTTAATTATGCACAAAGTTGCAAAAAATAAAGGAGATGAATAATGAATAAAATAACTTCAATAGTAGGATTAGTTTTAATTACTGCTGCAGGGATAATCGTGGCACTAACATCTAACTATGCAGATATAATAAAGGGTAAAAAAGAGTTATGTAAAAGTTATATAACAAAAGCTCAAAGTGCATTAGATAATAAAAATTATGGAGATGCTCAAAAGTTTGCAAAAGAGGCAATAAAAGCAGACCCAGAAAATAGAGTAGCATATGATTTAATCGCAGAGATTACAAAAGCAACGGTGGCTCCAGCTTCTGCAACAGAGAAAAAAGAGGCACCAAAACCTAAGAAAAAGATTTCGATAGATTTAGGATGCTAATTTTGGGTTTTGCCCAAAATGGAGTTTTGCTTTAAGTCTTTTAATAAAAAGGCTTAAAGGGAAATTCCCTAAAAAAATATACAGGAGATACAATGAAATTATCAACTAAATTAATGGCAGCAGGATTAATTCTTGCATTAACAGGTAGTGCTTATGCAGCAGACAAACCAGCTAATCCAAAAAAACAAACTAGCTTAAATCTTTATCTTTCAGCAAAAGAGGTTCCAGCTTTCTTAGAAAAAAACAAAGGTAAAACTGTATTTATTGATGTTAGAACACCAGCAGAAATTGAATTTGTAGGTCATGCAGAAGGAATTGACAAAAATATTCCAATTGCATATAGAGATTATACAAAATATGATGAGAAAAAACATAGATACGGAACTGTAATTAACCAAAACTTTTTAAAAGAAGTTGCAGATTTAGTTAAAGCTAAAGGCTTAACTAAAGATGATGCTACACTAATTTTAATGTGTAGAAGCGGAGATAGAAGTGCTGCTTCAACTAACCTTCTTGCTAAAAATGGTTATAAAAAAGTTTATACTGTAATTGATGGCTTTGAGGGAAATAAAGACAAAAATGGAAAAAGAACAGTTGATGGATGGAAAAATGCTGGTAATCCATGGACTTATAAAAACAAAAAAGAGATTATGGACTTTAGCAAACCAGCTAAAATTACTGAGTAATCTACTTTAAAAGAGGAGCTTAAAGCCCTCTTTAGCTTAACTTCTATATAATCACTTTATGAAATTAGCACTTATACTTACTCTTTTTTTTACTATATCTTACTCTAAAGAGTCATGCTTAAATTGCCATAGCAATACTACTGATATAGATAAATTTCATAAAATTAAAGATTTTGGATGTGCAAGTTGTCATGGTGGAGATAAAGAGGCAATAACTAAAAATGAAGCTCATAAAAATATGGTTTTAAATCCAGCTAGACTTGAACATGCTAAAATTTTTTGCGCTAAGTGCCATAAAGATATAGTAAATAGAGTATCTAAATCTATAATGAATACTCAAAGTGGTATTTTAGATGTTTTAAAATATCAATTTAAAGAGAGCAAAGAGCTAAAAAAGAGTAAAGGTATAGCAGAGTTAAAAGATAAAAAAAACCTTAGTTTAGCAGAGGATCACTTTAGCAAACTATGTGCTGCATGTCATATAAATCAAGACCAAAAAGTTTTTAAAAATTTACCAAAAAGAGGTGGAGGATGTGTAGATTGCCACGAAGTGCCAAAGAGTAATGAGGCTAATTATGCTAAGAATTTAGGATTAAGGGTTAAGGATTCAGAGTTCAGGGTTCAGAGTTCAGAGTTCAAAGTTCAGAAGAGTAAGCCAAAAGCCAAAAGTAAAAAATTAAATAACACCGTCATGCCAAACTCGTTTCCGCATTTAGCTAATAAAAGCAAAGAGCTTAGAGCAAAGAGCTTAGAGCAAAATAACTCAAACCCAATCACTAATTACCAATCACTAATTACTAAAAAATTTATCCATCCAAAATTTACAACAAAAATCCCAAGTAGCAACTGTTTAAAGTGCCATAATCGCTCTAATAGAATAGGGTTTAGCTATTTTGGCAAGTTTGAGAGTGAAGGGTATAATCACTTTAGCAAAGGTAAAGTAGATAATAAAATAGATGCTCATAGAAGTTTTTATAATCTACCAGCTGATGTGCATCATAAAAAAGGTGGGCTTGATTGTATAGACTGCCATAGTGAAGTTGGTGTAATGGGAGATGGCAAAGAGCATAAACATATGGAAGATGCACAAGATATTAGTTGTATTGATTGCCATGAACCAACTTTTAAAAAAGCTACTGATTATCCACTTGCAATAAAGTTAGCATATATTAATGGCAAAGTGCCAATGCCAAAAGTAGTTGCAATTACAAAACGCAAAAATACCCCACTTTACAATTTACAAAAAGTTGACAACAACTTTACACTCTATCGTAAAAGGGATGGTAAAGCATTCAGTGTTCCAGTGCTTCAAAAGCCCTACCACAGCCAATCTTTTCATAAGAGATTAGATTGTTCAGCTTGTCATACACAGTGGACTCCAAGTTGTTATGGTTGCCATGAAGTAAAGTTTGAAAATGGCAAACAGTATGATTGGATTAAAAAAAGAGCAACAAATGGGCAATGGATGGAGCTTAGAAGCTATTTAAGATATGAAGATAATACTTTATCTATTGGATACAACGGCAAAATTATGCCATCAGCTCCGGGGTGTCAGGTAATTATGAGTATTTATGATAAAAATAACACCTTCCACAAAGGCATTACAAGTTTAGCATATGGAGCATGGAGTCCACACACTATTGGCAAATCAAAAAAGTGTAATGAATGCCATTTTAGTAGTTCAGCACTAGGGCTTGGTCAGGGAATTATGAACTATAAAGGTGATAAACTTAGATTTAAACCATATTTTAATTCAAAAGCAAATGGATTTGACTTTAAGTTTAATATAGATAAATTAGTAGATATTAACGGAACTCAAAAACAGAGCTTCTCAAGAGATAAAGCAAGAGCATTTAACAAAAAAGAGATTGATAAAATTGTAGAAGTCTATAAATGCACAATATGTCACAATAAGTGGAGTGATAAAATATATAATGATTTTAATAAATCAAAAAAACTATTTTTTAATAATAAAACAAAATGTGCAATAGAGATATTTAAAAGTAAATAGTATTAAATATCTCTAAATACTCTTAAATAGACTCACTTGTAGAATTAGATTCTTCATCTTTTAGTTTAGATTTTAAACCATTATTAAGAGTTGATTGTGGGCCTAATAACTCTGGGTCATTTTCATTACTCTCTAAACTAAATGGTTCTGGTTTGAGATTGTATTTATTTAGTTTTGGTTTTTTCTTAATCTCTTTTACGCTATCTTCAACAATTGGCATAACTACTGTCTCTTCTACAGTAACAGTTTTATTTAGATCTTGCTGAACTTTTGGTTTAGGTGCTGGAGAAGTTGCACAACCAGAAACAATAAATGCTAAAGTTAAAACTAGTGCTACTTTAAAATACATATATCAACCTTTTAATTTTAATTAATTAGATTTTACTTGAGATTTGTTAAATTTTAGATAAAATCTTTTAAAAACAAGAGGTAAAAATGATAAATATTGTAGTAAATGGTAAAGATTTTACATTTAACAAACAAATAACAATTTTAGATTTATTAAAAGAGCTTAAGATAGAGGATAAAGTAATGGCAGTTGCTATAGATATGGAAATTGTAAAAAAAGAGAAGTGGCAAGAAACCAAGGTTAAAAATGGTAATAAAATAGAGTTTTTGCACTTTGTGGGTGGTGGATAAATTAAAAGCTCAAATCACTTTGAGCTTGGCTATTAAATTTTATTTTTACTCTTCTCTTCAGCTTTTTTAGCTTCTTTTGCTAAAGGATTTGACTTAAGAGTAGTTTGAGGACCTAATAATTCAGGATCACCTTGAGTATCTCCTAATCTAAATGGTTCAGGTTTTATAGTTTCTCTCTTTGAATGGTGTTTTTTTGCTTTTGGACTCTTTTTTGCTTTTGAGCTTTTTTTGATTTTTTTGTGGCTCTTTTTTATATAATTTTTTTTGCTATCTTCTTGAACTAAAAGTCTATCTTCTGATGGTTTATATATTTTTTCTTTAGTATAGTTTGTTTTTACTTCTTCTTTTTTTATAGTTTTATGTTGCACTTGTCTATTGTAAAGTCTATTTTTAATTCTATCAATTAAACAGCCATTTAAACCAAAAGCAACAATTAAAAATAAAGATATTATTGATAATTTTCTCATATACTCCCCTTTGAATTAACTTTTAGCATTATATATTTTTAATATTATAAAGTGTTTATTTTGTAGCAAAAATTCTATTATTATATTTAAAAGTTATCTTTTTAGATTTTAAACTAAATCAATAACAACAACTGCAATAGCAAATCCACCATCATGAGATATTGATAAAGATGAATTTAAAATATTAAAATTACTATTTTTTAGCATAAAAAAAGGTGCATTTTTTTTATCTTTTTTTATAGTAATATCTTTAAAACTAAGTTCTTTTCCTATACCACAACCTAGAGCTTTTGAAATTGCTTCTTTAGAGGCCCAATATCCAGCAATTGTTTCAATTTTTTTAGCACTCTCAATTTCACTCTTATTTAAAAATTTCTCTAAAAAGTTATCTCCAAATTTTTCTAAACTCTTTTGAACTCTTGCAATTGCAATAATATCTGTCCCAACTCTTATACTCATATTTACATCCAATCAATAATTTTTTCTACACTATTTGCAATATAGCACTTTATTTCACTCTCTTCAACAGTTTTACTAGGAATTATAGCATTTGTAAAGCCTTGTGTTTTTGCCTCTTTTAGGCGTGTTAGCATATTTGGAACATCACGAACTTCTCCAGTTAAGCTAACTTCTCCTATAAAGAGTGTTTTAGCACTTAATTTTCTATCTCTAAAACTACTCAAAATTGAAGCAATTACTGCTAAATCTGCGCTTGTTTCTTGCACTTTTATACCACCAACTACATTTATAAATATATCATAAGTTCCAAGAGGCAAGTCTAACTTTTTCTCTAGCAAAGCTAAAAGCATATTTAATCTATTTGTATCATATCCAGTTGAGCTTCTTTTGGGATTGCTATAAGCTGGAGTTACAAGTGCTTGAACCTCTATTACAATCGGGCGACTCCCCTCCATTAAAATTGTTAATGCAGAACCTGGCATAAGCTTTTGTTTATTAAAAAATCTCTCACTCATACTAACAGCATCTTTTAATCCATTGCTATCCATCTCAAAAATACCCACTTCGTTTGTAGAACCAAATCTATTTTTAAAGCTTCTAAGTAGCCTTAAATCACTATTGCTATCACCCTCAAAATAAAGAACTGTATCTACCATATGCTCTAATACTCTAGGACCTGCTATTGAGCCATCTTTAGTAATATGCCCTATAATAAAGATAGGAATCTCTTTAAATTTTGCAATTCTCATTAATTCAAATGTAACACCTCTAACCTGAGTAACTGAACCAGGAGCAGATGGAACATCATTGCTATATACAGTTTGAATAGAATCTATTACAATAAAAGAGTAATCTTTTTTCTCTATTTCATCTAAAATATTCTCCATGCTAATCTCAGCAAGTAGATATAAATTATCACTGTTTGAACCAAGCCTATCACCTCTTAATTTTATTTGAGAAGCCGACTCTTCCCCTGAAACATATAACACATCTTTGCCACTATTTGCTAAATTACCAGCAATTTTAAGTAAAAGTGTAGATTTTCCAATACCAGGGCTTCCACCAATTAGAGTTAGTGAACCTTGAACAATTCCTCCACCAAGAACTAAATCTAACTCTTTTGAGTAACTACTAAATCTACTTATCTCTTCTGATTTTATCTTTGTTATTGCAATAGCTTTTGATTTTGTGTTACTTTTAGTTACATCTTTTTTTAGATATTCTATTTGCTCTTTTGAGAGTTCAAGTAGAGAATCCCAGCTTCCACAATTTGGACATTTTCCTACCCATCCAGTGGTCTGAAAACCACAATTTTGACACTCATATAATATCTTCTTTTTTGCCATATAAAATCCTAATCATATTATCGATAATTTATATTTTACTCAATTTTATAAAAAATTAAGCATAATATATAAAATATGTGAAATTTATTTCTATATTTATATAACTATATGATATAATTTCAAAAATTTATAAAGGCAAGTGATGAGTTTGTTTAATAAAATTATAATATTTATAATGTTTTTATCAGTTACCACTTTAGAAGCAAATTCATTTAATGACTTAAGTTCAATTACTTGGAACTGGATTGTAATAGCAGTTCTTTCAATACTATTTTTTATAGTTCTTTTATCTATTATAAGAGATATAAAAAAGACAAAAAAACATATAAATAACATTTTTGATAATCAACAAAATGAAAATTTTACAAAAAATAGTTATTTAAGTGATATAAATAGTGATAGAACCTTAGCTACTAATGATTTAAAAGAATCTATAAAAAATCTATCAGTTTCTACTATTAGTGATAAAGAGATATTTAGTAAATTATCAAAAGATTACAAAGATATATTTTTAACAAATAAAGAAGAGAGTATATTTTTATCAATAGCAAAAGGGAATAAAATAGGTAAGATTGAGTGCTTTTTGTTTGATGAGTTATTAGATGAATTATATGAATATAACATAATTGAAAGTAAAAAATATAATCAAGGAAACCATATTGTTGTAGCAAACAAAGAGATATTAGCTGATATCTTTTTATTGCTTAATAAATTACAAACTAAAGAACACAAATTTAAAAAACCAAAATTTAAGATAGATATAAATAGTAATAGAAATAATTTAACAATAATGGTTGATAAAAGGTTAAAATTAAATAGAACTATCAAAACTTTGTTGGAGCAAAATATAAAGCCTATTTATGATAAAAAAGATAAAAATTATTATGGTATTTACCTATATTTATTAAAATATTTAACAAATATGATAAATGCTACTTTAAAAATTAATGTAAATGACAATAGCTATATGGTAACTATTGATATACCTATAGATATAAAGAAAAATATGTTAGAGAAAAAAGCTCCTGCACTATATCTTAAAGAGCCTAAAAAAGCTTTAATTGTTAGTGAAAGCAATACTGCACAAGAGGTAGCAAAAGCTTTAAATAAATTAAATATCATTGCAGATATTAAACCATTAAGCGAGTTAAATAAAGAGTTACCTAATTTTATTGAATATGATATAACATTTATATATAGTAAAATTTTTGAACCAATCCTAACAGATTATTTAAGAGCAATAAAAACTTACTCTCCTTTAAAAATTGTTGCTATGGTAGATAGTAAAAATAGTCTATACCCAACAAAAATAGTAGATAAAGTAGTAAATTTAGATAAACTTGAAGATGAGTTATACTCAAATGTATTAGAACTTTATAAAGATGAAATAAATAACAGCAGCCCTAAAAAACAAGAGAGAGAAGAGATAGATGGCAACAGAAGATATGGAAAAGTATTAGTTGCAGATGATGATATAACAAATTTACATATTTTAGAGTATATGTTTAAAAAATATGGCATAAAAGCCAAAACAGTTACAAATGGTATTGATGCTTTAAAAATGCTTGAAAAAGAGAGTTTTGATATGGTTATTTTAGATAGCGTTATGCCAAAATTAGATGGTTATGAAACAGTTTTAAAAATTAGAGAAAATAGCAAATTTAACTCTACTCCAATTATTATTCATACCTCATTCTCAAGAGATGATAGTAGCATGGATAAAATATTTAAGTTAGGTTTTGATTCATATTTATCTAAGCCTTTTAATAAATATGATTTTAAATCTTTGATTGAAAGATATATGCCAGTATATAGTAAACCAGTAAAAGTTACAACTCCAGAAAAAAAGAGTATTAAAAAAGAGAAAGAGCCTTTAGATACAGAGAGTTTAAAAGAGTTTATTGCAATATATGGCGATAGTGATAAAATGCTTAATAGATATATTAAAGAAAAAAGAGAAGAACAAGCATTTTTATTAATAGATGACTTAAAAGATTTGGCTCAAAAAATAGATGCTCAAGACTTTATATTACTGCTTGATGATATTAAATTAAGTATTGAGGAAAAACAAGAGATAGACAGTAATTTAATCTATAAGTTATCAAATAAATTAACTGAACTTAAAAAAGATATAATGAAAAGATTGAGTGCATAAGATTAGCACAAAAACAAAAAGCACAAAATTATTAGTGCTAAAGTTTTAAATAAAAGAAATTAATATCACTTTATCAAAATAAAAATAAAGTATAAAACTACTCTTACTCCTCTCCAAATATTTCATCTAAAATTGAGTTTATATAACTTTTTACATCAAATTTTATTAAATCTTCAGGCTTCTCACCAACTCCAATATAGTAAATTGGCATTTTTAACTCATTTGCAATAGAGAGAATTGCTCCACCCTTTGCAGTGCCATCAAGTTTAGTAATAATTATACCATCTATACCAATCATTTCATTAAAAGCTTTTGCCTGATTTATTGTTGAGCTTCCTTGTGTTCCATCTATTATTAACAATTTTCTGTGTGGAGCGCCATTTAGTGCTTTATCTGCTACGCGCACCATCTTTTTTAACTCTTCGCTTAAATTTACTTGGGTATGAAGTCTTCCTGCAGTATCAATTATAACATTATCAATATCTTTTGCAATTGCTGATTTTATTGTATCAAATACAACTGCAGATGGATCATGCCCTTGGCGTGTAGCAACAATTGGAATATCTAGTTTTTGCGCCCAACGGCTTAGTTGCTCAATTGCTGCAGCTCTAAAAGTATCTCCAGCTCCTAGCATCACTTTTTTCCCATCTTGCTTATATTTATAAGCCAATTTAGAGATAGTTGTGGTCTTTCCCGCGCCATTTACACCAATAATCATCTCTATAAATGGCTTATTGCTATCTGGATATATCCAGTTTGCTTTATAATCAAAAACAGAAATTAGTGAGTTGTATAGTTGAACTCTAGTTATTGAATTTGGCAATTGATCTAATTTATCTT
>Ga0256828_1000840_pt1 | contig 19939 bp, 15 predicted proteins | sample CV88metaG_FD_185993 | JGI IMG/M metagenome (GOLD analysis project Ga0256828, IMG submission 185993) | Hydrothermal vent microbial communities from East Pacific Rise, Pacific Ocean - CV88 | ecosystem: Environmental > Aquatic > Marine > Hydrothermal vents | place: Pacific Ocean: East Pacific Rise...
TCCAATCTGATTGAATATTTTCATCATGTGAAATAATTTCTAATTTATTATTTCTTATTTTAAAATTTAATGATGAAGTTGGAACACTAGCCATTAAAAATATTATTTCAATCATTGATTCTTTTTCTTCTAAAGCCATCTTATTAAATTCTTCTTTTAGTTTTTTATAATTTATAATATGTCCTTGGTTATCTATTATTCATTTTTCCATTAATTCTTTATATTCTTCTCAAATGTCATCTTTAGTTATTTCATAAATTGATAATCCTGCTGCTGCTGCAATTGCTAATCAAATGATAAAAAAATTTTTGCTTTTAAATGATTGGTTTATTATTTTTCAAGATTTTTCTGCTAATTTTCACCAATTTATTTTTCCTTCAGCTTTTACTATATCATAAATATTTACACCTGCTTTAACTAAATCTCTTCAAAATTTATATGGAGATGTTATAGGTTTTAATATATGTGATCATATTTTTATTATTTTTTCTGTAGCACTTCATCATGCTAAACCAGTTGTTACTATATATGATGCATCTATTCAAAATAATGCTACTCAAGCACCTGCTTCAGCTATATTATACCATTGTAATCATTCTTCATTTAAACTAGTTCTAGCTGATAATATCATTTTTGTAGGTCCTATAACAGGAGTCATATATAGCATAGTGTCTAGCATAGTTTCCATAAAAGATTCATCTTCTTTTTTGGAACTAAGTGCTAAACCAAAAAATGCAATTTCAGGTACAGCTCAGAAAAAACTTTTTGAAAGATCAGGAAAATCTAAGAATAATTTTTTTAATGCTTGCATTTTTGTTAATGCTTGTGATTTACTTAAATTTTCAAAATGAAGTTTTTCTAAATCTCTAGATAGATTTGAATATCATTGTATTTCTCATAGTTTTGTCCAAAATTTTCATATTTTAGATAATACTCATATTTTTATAGCTTCTTTTTGATATCTTAGAATATTATCTGTATTTTTATAGAATTCATATTCATATTTACTTAGAGGAAAACCTAGTTGAGTTAATGTATTTTTTAAAGTTGCTGATATTCAAGTATTTCTTAATGTAGTTACTTTATTAGATATTTCTTCTCTTAGTTTTGAGAAGCTATTTGCATTAATATCTTTTACTGTATTTATTATATTTATATCTAGCTTATTTTTATCTAATGTTGATAAAGCATTTTTAAATGTTTTTATATCATTATTGCTTTCATTTAAAAGTCTTATAATTTCATTATTTGTTTTTAATTTTTTAATTTCATTTAAACTAGACTTTATAGCTTCTGTTCAAGCTGATTGTCAAAAAATTTTTTCAAGTTTCATAAAAACTTGCATTTGTTTATCAATATTTCATCTTAGTGCTGCCCATCAAGCTTTTGTGGAACTAACAGGAGCAGAAGACATTCATTCTATTAATAATCTTGTTGAAGTTTGAGCTATTTCTCCAAGAATAGTTGATAAAAATCCTGTATGTCTGTATAATGTTCATAATAACAAACCTCTTTCAACAGAATTCATATTCTGAACTTCTTCTTTAAATTTATCTAATTTTATATCATCTTTTATTCATAATCATGCAAGTCATAATGAAATAGTTTCAGTTCATTTTTTACCAGCATATATTATTAATTTTCATGGTCATATTATTCATTTAGCTACAGCTTCTATTGCAAATAGAGCAATGTTTCAACCTTCTGAAAAACTAAGACTAAGTAAATCACCTAGACTAACTCATTCTCATTTAAATTTTCTATCTAATGCTATAAAATTATCTATTTTTATATATTTTGAAACTAGTTTTTCAAGTTCTGCTCTTTTATCTTTTTTTAGATCAAGATTATATGTTGCATATATTTGATCAACTATTTTTTTCTCAGCTTCTGCTTTTAGTTTTTTTCTAATTTCAGGTCCAAATATGTCTTTTTGAAGTTTTTCAAATTTTTCTTTTCATAATATAAATTTTAGATCAAGGAGTGTTAATTTTCAATTTGTTTTTAATCTTTTTTGTAATTCAAGAAGATTTTCTTTACTTATTATATTTGGATCCTTTAGTATCTTTTCTAATTCTTCTGCTATTTTAGGACTTAATTTTTTAAGTTTTAAAAGATCATTTTGTATACTTTCTACTATTGCTTTTCTTATTTTTTCAGCTTCTTTTCACTTTAATACATCTTTTGCTTTTTCTTTTGTTTTTTCTTTGATTTTATCTTTATTAAAACCTAAGAATCATAATATAAATAGCATAATTGTAGCTAAAAATCATCCAAAACCTCACTTTTCTTTTAACTCTTCTAATCAAGCAATAAAAGATATCATTCATTTTGATTTTTTAATAGTTTCAACTGACTTTTTAGTTAATTCTTTGGTTTTTTTAGTTAATTCTGTTCATTTTTCTTTTGTATCTTTAATTATTTCTGAATTTCCTAATTTTTCCATAGCTTTTGTTACTCATTCAACTGCTTTGCTAGATTCTTCTTTTGAGTTTTTAATTGTATTTTTTAAAAATTCTTGAGATTTTTTTATTTGTTCTTGCTTTCCTGCTTTTTCTTTTAATATAGCAAGTTTTGTTTTTGCTAGTTCAGATACACTAGAAAATCATGCCTGGATTTTATCCACTTCTTTTTTACTAAAAATGGCATCCTTATATTTTTTTAAATCTTCTGGTGATACTTTTATATTAAATTTTTCTTCAAGTTCAGTAATTTTAAATTTTTCTTCTATAGTATTTGAAAAACTTTCTATATTTGATTTTGGATTCATTTTTTATTAATTAAATAATTATTTTTATTATTTTATCATATTTTATGATATAACACAAAAAACACACTATTATTGTGTGTTTTCTTGTCCCCAGTGTTTTATAGAATTAGTAACATTGGAAATAATTTCACTTTGAGGCCAAAAACTATTTATTGCATTTAATGTATCTGGTCAAAATACTCTTCAATGTTCATTTAACAATATATCCTTAAATGTTTCCCATTCTAAAGCATTTATAAATCATTTTTCATGTATATTCATTCAAATAGGAAGTGCTCACATTGCAGCAAAAGCTATTAATGCTTCTTTATTTGTTCTTTCTCATGTAAGTATTGTTTTTAATACTTCCATTTTAGTATTACTTTTTCCTAAATTTTCAAATGTTTTATTAGGTCACCAATTAATGATAATTTTTCAAAGCCATTTTGTAAACATATATACTCAGTTTGCATATTTCATTGGATTTAAAAATGATCTATCTTTTTCTGTGAAATTTTTAGCCCATTGAGGTTCTAAGTTTCATAATTTTTTTATTATATTTTCTGATCAAATTGTTTCAAAAAATTTTTTTCATTTTTTTATACTTTTTGAATAAATAGTATCACAAACTTCTCAAGTTGTTATACTTTCTTTTCCTCAAAGTTTTTTTATTAATTTGTTTAAATTATCTGTAGATTTAATTATGTTATTTGACATTCATTTAATTCAAGTTGTTAGTTCAACAGCTTTGAGTTTTACTTTTTCAGGTAATTTCTTGAAATCTATTATTTCTCATTTTGAATTTATAATTTCTCCTTCTTTTGTAAATTTATAACCATCAACTATTTTAGTTTCTTTTTTATGTAGTTTATCAAGTTTTTTGTTATGTTTTTTATACTCAGTTTTAGATATTATTTCTAATTTTGTTACATTGTCTTTTATATTTGAATTTATAAAATCTTTTGTTTCTTTTAATGATCAAAATTTATATTCTTTTCAATTAAATTCTACTTTAAATCTTTTTTTAATAGGGTTATCTTCTATTTTAATAATTTTATTTCAAGCTAAATTTATAGTTTCATTAACTTTTAATTTATTTAATTCTGTTTCTATTGCTTTATCAAAATTTCAATCTATTTCTTTTTGAATTTCAGAAACATTTTGGTTTACTTCAGTTTTTTTATTAGTTTTTTCTGTTTCAGTTTTTTCAGTTGATTTTTCTTTAGTTTTACTATTTTCTTCTGTTTGTGCTTGTTTTGAAGATGTTTGAGTTTCAGCTGTTTCTACTCAATATTTTTGTTTTATATTTTCTAAATTATATTTTATCCAAGAACTTCTTGCTCATCATTTTATTTCTAGATTTTTAGTTATATTAAAAACTTTTATTATACTTCAAGTATCATTAGTAGTTACTTCATATTGATCTCAGTTTTTACCTGTTATTTCTAGTTTTTCATTTCTTGGTAATATTGTTTCTTTAGTTGAAGCTCATTCAATTTTTTGTCCTTTTCTTGGTTTTAACTTATTAAATCATTCAGGAATCTTTTCTGACCATTCTATTTTAATATCTCAATTTTCTCATTTTGTTGCTTTAACTTTATTTCATAATAACTCTCCAGCTTTTCAAGAAGCATGCATTGCTACCATCATCAAAATTAATGTTATATCTTCTTTAGTCCAATTAGCTGGATTAAGTTCTATTTCTTTTCATTCTAATACTCTTGGTATATTTACCATAGCTTCAGTTGATATTAAAGTTGTTACTCAATATCATGCTATTCTCATTTTTTTACCTCTAAAATCTAGTTTACCTATTTGTTTTCTTCCATTGATAAATTTAGCAGCTTTTCAAGCAAATGATAAAACTCAATCTAAAGCTAAAAATTCTCACCATCATTTATATGTTCAATGCCATTCTTTATCTTTTGCAGATGAATATAATTCACTTCAAATATATCAAGCTGTTCATCTTGTTAAAAATTCAGCTCATTTTACAGCCATATTAAATTCTTTTATTCATCTTGATGCTTTGTATGCAGTAAATGCCCATCTAGCTCATGCATAAGCTATTCATCATGGTATTAAACTTGTAGCTACTGTAGCAGCTATTTCTTCTACATAATCTATATTTTCATCAGCAATATCTATATAATCTGCTCTCCAAAAATTATCTCCACTTTCAGATAATCAAACCATATCTGCATACATTCCTGATATTGATTTATCTTCATCTCATCTATCATAAGAAGCCTCAAGTGTATATCTTAATATTGTATGTTTTGCAATTCTAGCAAAAGTAGAATTTTTTTGCATTGTTTCATAATCTTTTAAAGAAAATTTACTTTTATCTACATTATATGTAGTACAAAATTTTTCATATCATTTCTTTAGTATATTTTCTGCTTCTGATCAAATATATGATTTATCTAATCAATTTATAATTGTTTGTAACTTTTCTTTTATTAATTGTTTAAATTCTTCTTGATTTAATCTATCAACTTTTGGAATTTCAATATCATTTAAAAGAGAATCAATATCATCAATATGAATTGTTTTTTTAGAATTTAATATTCTGTCTTCAATTTGTTTAACAAAATTAAATTTTGGTGAATTTATTAGTTTATTGGATAATTTTTCTTTTATAATAGTTGTATCTCCATCATCTCATGGAGCTATTCAGACTCTCATTAAATTATAAATTTCTAGTATTTTTTCTTTTTGATTAGTTGAATTTATTTCTAAAAGTTTTTTCTTTACTTCTTTCATATCTTCTTCATCTATAATATCCCTTTCATCATCTTCAGTTTTTATAATTTCATTAAAAATTTTGTTTATAAATTCTCTATATTTTTTTTCATCTTGAAATACAGAATTTTCTGCATTATTTAATAATTCTGAAATTTTATTAGCAGCACTATGTATATTATTTTTTGTACTATCCCAAAAGGCATCATTTTCTGCAACTTTATGAGCATTGTATGTCCAAGTTTCTAAAACATCTGCTACACTATCAAATCTAGCTTTTGCTTCTTTTTCTAAGAATCTTCTATCAATAGTAGGATTAATAATGTATTCATGTCAATCTTCTCAAGGCATTATTACTCATCTTTTTGTTCTTTTTATTACAAATTCTCTTGTTTGAATGATTTCTTCTGCTTCTTCTGTTGTTGTTTCTTCTTCATTTCAATTTTCTGCTACTTCTTCTGTTTTTTTAGGTGTTACTTTTGCTTCTTGCTTAGTAGGTATTGTTTCTTCTGTTTTGTTAGATGTTTCCACTTTTGTAATATTACCTTTTACATAATCAGCAGAAATAAAAGCTTTAACAATTTTATCTCATTTTTTATAATTTATTCATAAAAATACTTTTTGTGTATTTTTATATTTTACTACTTTTTTCTCACCATTAAAATCAACAACTTGGTTGTCTTTTAATTTTCAAATAATTTTTCAATTTTCATCTCTTACTCTTAAATGAGAATTAGAGTGTAAAATATCCACTTTTAATTTTTTAAGATTTTCTTTTGTTAATTGATTTATTTCTAATTTTTTTCTATCAATTTGATCTTGAATAGATAATTCATCTATTTGTTTTTCAGTTCAATAGTATGCATTTTTTGCTTCAAAAGACATAATTTTTTAATTAAATATTTAAATTCCTTATTATATTAGCATATTTTTTATCTTTTGGTCTAGAAAGATAGCTTGACAATTAGTTGAAGTATTATAATTAGATTAATTTATATAATAAGTTTGCAAAAAATAAACAAGCTAATAAAATAATTAAAATAATAAATTTTAATAAAAAAAGGATGTATATAAATCTTTTAAAATATTCAGTTAAAAATATTTTAAGAAATAAATTTTTAAGTATTTCTTCAATACTTGTGTTAACACTTTTAATGTTTTTTATAAATACATTATTAGTTTTACATAATCTAAGTTTTAAACTTATTGATTCAATAAATTCAAAAATTTCTATATCTTTATATTTACAAGATGATTATGATAAAACTACAAATGATGTTGTTGATCTAATTAATAATATAAAAAAGATCTCTCCAGAATTATCTGTAGTTTATAAAGATAAAACTGAAGTTTTAGAGGATATAAGAAAAAAAGATACTCAATTAGTTAGGATTTTGGAACAAAATAATCCATTACCAAACACTATACTTATAAAAAATATTCCTTTATCAGTATATGATAAATTAAATTTAGCAATTGAAAATAAAATTTATCTATTTTCTGATTCTAAAAAAGATTGACTTAATAAGGTAGATGATTTTTCTGATTATAAAAGCCAATTTAAAAGAATTAATAATACTATTTCTGTATTAAAAACATTACAAGTTTGATTATATATAATTATTTGAGTATTTTTACTTTCTATTGCAGTAATTATATACTCTATAATTTGAAATTTTATTTATTATTATAGAGATGAAATATATATTACTAGGCTTGTATGATGAAGTAATGTATTTATATATGGACCTTTTTCATTACAATGAATGATTTATTCTATAATTTCATTTTTTGTAAGTCTATGAGTATTTTTCTTTGTATTAAGAAATGTTGTTATACTATTTTGAAATGAATATAATATGGAGTTTTTACTAAAAAATGCTTGAATAGTATTTCCTATAGAATTAATTGTGTTTATGTTTATTTGAGCAATTAGTTGATACTTTTCAACAAAGAAATATTTGAAATAATTAAAAAAATACCTCTACAAATTTGTGGAGGTATCAAAGCCTTAGATTTATTAATTTTTTTATAAAAAATATGTTTTTTAAAACTTATTGATTATTGTGACAAAATGCTAGAAATTTAAATTATATAAAAGAATATAATACAAAATTTGCTAGAAAATTAGCTGATTCAAAATTAAAAACTAAAGATTTTTTAAAAGCAAAATGAGTAGATGTTCCTGAAACTCTTTTTGTTATTACAAAACATGAAGAAATAAATGATAGTATTTTTGAAAGATTAACTCCCCCTTTTGTTGTAAAACCAAATGGTGGTTTTTGAGGTAAATGAATCTTAATTTTTAATGAAATAGATGCAACTTGAAATTTTATTACAAATAATTGAGAGGTTTATACTAAAAAACAATTGTTAGAACATTTCTGAGATATACTTGATTGATTTTATTCTCTTTCAGGTAATAGAGATAAACTTATTATTGAAAAAAAGATTGAATTAGATGAAGAAATAGAACTTTTATGAAAATATGGTTTACCAGATTTAAGAGTAATTACTTTTAATATGGTTCCAGTAATGGCAATGCTTAGAGTTCCAACTGAAGAATCAGGATGAAAAGCAAATTTACATGCTTGAGCATGTTGAGTATGAATTGATATTTGAACAGGTAAACTTACTTATATCTCTCATCATTCAAAGATAGTAAAATCTATTCCAGGGATTTGAGATGTTAGATGAATAAAAATTCCAAATTGGGATAAGGTTTTGAATTTAACTGTAAAAGTTCAACAAGTTACAAAAATTTGATATTTAGGTTGTGACATTGTTCTTGATAAAAAAGATGGTCCTTTATTATTGGAAATGAATATTAGACCTTGACTTGAAGTTCAAGTAGCAAATTTAGCTCCATTAAAAGATAGACTTGAAAGAGTAGAATGACTTTTTGTAAATTCTGTAGAGAAATGAGTAAGACTTTGAAGAGACTTATTTTCTTGAGATATTGAGGAAAAAATTAAAAATATTTCTTGAAAAAAAGTTATTTGAGCAAAGGAATACTTAAATATTACATTTAATGAAAAGGAACATAGATATCTGACTGATATAAAGCCAAGTAATACTAAATCATATATGGATAAAAATTTTGCCATAAATGTTTTAGGAGTTTCAGAAAAGGATATTGAAAATGGATATATAAGAGTTGAAGCTAGTTTATTATGAGAAAAGAAGAAAATAAAATTTATTTTTAAAGATTTATGAAGTGTAAATCTTATTTTAGGAGTAACCTCTTTGAAGGGTTTTTTAATTGATCCATACAAATATAAAAAATGAGAACTGCCAGTTTGAGATGTTTGAAATAATATAAAATGAAAAAATACAGCAATAAGGAAAAATCAGGAGGAACAACTTAAAAAATTAGATAAAGCACTTATTTCAATAGATAAAAAATTATTAATTCTAAAATATTTTTGACCTATAAATTTACAAGAAGAGAAAAAGAAGTTTATAGAGTCAAAATGAGAGTATATCCCTCAATTGGAATATAATGATATAAAATTAGATTTAGAAAAGTTACAAAGTGATTTAGAACAGATAGAAGTATCAGATATTCCTCTTTCAGATATTTTTAAAAGAAAAAAAGAAGAAATTTTTAATAAAATTAATTTATTAAAGGCTTTTAGGGATTGAGAATCAAAAAATATAACTACTTATAGTTCTAATGTTTATGGAGAAGTTGATGAATTTAATTTAGATTATTGTAAAAATATTATTTCAGAAAAAGATGAAATAAAAAATGAAGAAGAATTTTTAACATTTAGTGAAGTTAAAGATTTTGTAAATAAATTTAATCATATATATGATATAAATATATCTTTAAGGGAGTCTAATAAATCTGCAAGATTTGTTATGAAATGAGATGTTTTATATATGAGACAATGAGCTAAGGTTGGTAAAAAAGAAATGAGATCAATTATTGCACATGAAATAGAATGACATTATCTGAGAAAGGTAAATTGAAAAAAATTAGATTATACTATATTTTGACATTGAACAGCATGATATTTAGAGATAGATGAATGAATAGCTATTTATAATCAAAATAGATTTTTATCTAAATCTGATAGAAAATATTATGGTATCTTTGAAAGATATTATTTTGTAAGTTATGCATTAAACCATTCTTATTGAAAACTTCTTAAAAAAATGCTTGAATATTATGAAAATGATTATGAAAGGGTTTTTAATTATTTAGTTAGATTAAAAAGATGAATGAAATCTTTTGATTCTAATTGAGTGTTTGTAAAAGATTTGGTATATGTGAATTGATATTTAAAAGTTGATAATTTTATTAATAATTGAGGTGATTTAAAAGAATTATATATATGAAAAATTAACTTGATAGATTTAGAAGATATTAAAACAAGTTATTTTTTAAATACTGATTTAAATGATTTAAAGGTTCCTTTTTTCTTGTAAGAATTGCTTATTTAAAGCATTTCTTACAACTTTTATAAAAAAAAGTAAAAAAAAAGTAAAAAAAAGTTTGCATTTTATTTTAGATTTTATATAATTCCCGAGCTTTTAGAAAATTTGGATGCGTAGCTCAGTTGGTTTAGAGCGCTGCACTGTCACTGCAGAGGTCGCGGGTTCGAGCCCCGTCGTGTCCGCCATTTAAATTAAATGAAAATTTGGGGCCTTAGCTCAGTTGGCTAGAGCGCCTGCTTTGCACGCAGGAGGTCAGGAGTTCGACTCTCCTAGGCTCCACCATTTTTCAATACAAAATACAAAATGTTAAATAAAAGTTAGTATTTTGTATTTTACATTTTATATTTTATATTGAAATTATGCCAGCAAATAAAAGACCTAGAAGATTAAACTATGCTGTAAATAAAAAATGACCAAAAAGTGGAGGTAAAGTTGCTAAAGCTATAAATCATTATAAAAAATTACAAGCAAGAATTAGTTTTGAAGGAGAAACAAAATGGTTACAAAATGCAGTTAAAATAGTATCTGCTAAACTAAAAAAATACCAAATAAATCTTAACAAAATTTAAAAATGGCAAGATTAAGAACACATGCTCATAGAAAACTAAGAAGAGCTTTAGAAAGAATAGAAAAAAAGATGGCAAAAAGAGTTAAATAATAACTTGTAAAATTTGCAAAATAGATATAATTATCTTACAAAAATTATTTTATATATATTAATAACCAAAATATTATGGCTTTTGATAGAAGTAAACCACATATGAATGTAGGTACTATTGGTCACGTTGATCATGGTAAAACTACTACTACTGCTGCAATTTCAGCTGTATTAAGTTCTAAATATAACCCAGATGCTGCAGTAAAAGATTTTGCTGCAATTGATAATGCTCCTGAAGAAAGAGCAAGAGGTATTACAATCAATACTTCTCATATTGAATATGAAACTGCTAATAGACACTATGCTCATGTTGATTGTCCATGACATGCTGATTATGTTAAAAACATGATTACTGGTGCTGCACAAATGGATGCTGCTATCTTAATTGTTGCTGCTACTGATGGTCCAATGGCTCAAACAAGAGAACATATATTATTATCAAGACAAGTAGGTGTTCCTTACATCGTTGTATTCATGAATAAATGTGATATGGTTGATGATGAAGAAATGCTTGAATTAGTTGAAATGGAAATTAGAGATTTATTAACTAAATATGATTTCCCAGGTGATGATACTCCTGTAATTAAAGGTTCAGGATTAGTTGCTTTAGAAAATCCAACTGATTATGAAAAAGAATATGGTGCTAAAACAATTTTAGAATTATTTGATGCATTAGAAGAATTTGTACCAGTTCCAGAAAGAGATACTGATAAAGATTTCTTAATGCCTATTGAAGATGTATTCTCAATTAAAGGTAGAGGTACTGTAGTTACTGGTAAAATTGAACAAGGTGTTATTACTATTGGTGATGAAGTTGAAATTGTTGGTATTAAAGAAACTCAAAAAACAACTGTTACATGAGTTGAAATGTTCCACAAACAATTAGAAAGAGGTGAAGCTGGTGATAATGCTGGTTTACTTATCAGAGGTATTGATAGAGATCAAGTAGAAAGAGGTCAAGTATTAGCTAAACCAGGATCTATTAAAGGTCATACTGAATTTGAAGCTGAAGTATATATCCTTACTAAAGAAGAAGGTGGTAGACACACTCCTTTCTTCAAAGGTTATAAACCTCAATTCTATTTCAGAACTACAGATGTAACTGGTGATATTGAATTACCAGCTGGTGTAGAAATGGTTATGCCTGGTGATAACATCAAAATGAATGTTAAATTACAACAACCTATTGCCATGACTGAAGGTTTAAGATTTGCTATCAGAGAAGGTGGTAGAACTGTAGGTTCATGAGTTGTTGCTAAAATTAATGCATAATTCAAAATATAATCTGATATTCATTCTTACTTAGTTGTAAGAGTGAATAATGAGCTTATATTATATTAATTGTTATTTAAAATAAGATGGTTGCAAAAAAAAGTACTACTAAAATTAGAATAAGTGTTAAATCTTTTGATCATAGATTATTAGATGAAGCTGTAAAAAAAATTGTTATGTTAGCTAAAGATTCTGGAGCTACAGTTGTATGACCAGTACCTTTACCTACAAAAATACAAAAAGTAACTGTAAATAGATCTACTTTTGTTAATAAAGATGCTAGAGAACAATTTGAGGTTAGAAGACATAGAAGAATTATTGATATCTTAGAACCTAATGCTAAAACTACTGAATTATTACAAAATGTAAGTTTACCTAGTGGAATTGGTGTTGAAATTAAAGCATAATAAATTTAATTAGTAAATAAAAGAACAATGTCAAGAGTTTGTGTTGTAACTGGAAAAAGAACTTCAGTTTGAAATAGAAGAAGTCACTCATTAAGAGCGACTAAAAGAAAATTCTACCCTAATCTTTTCTATAAAAATATTAAAGATCCTGAAACTGGATTAGTTTATAGAATCAGAGTATCTGCTAAAGGGTTAAGAACTTTAAGAAAAAATTGATTAGTATAATTAATTTTACAAGAAAGACTTGATCTTTCTTTTTGCCCAGATGGTGGAATTGGTAGACACGCGAGACTTAAAATCTCGTTACTTCGGTAGTCCGGGTTCGATTCCCGGTCTGGGCACCATTTTAAAAATTGGAAGTTATAGAGTTAAAAATTGATATTTTTGATTTCTAACTCTCAATTTAAATATATTATAAAAAAGAAATTACTATGTTAAAAATTAGATTATCTAGAGCATGAAAAAAAGATAGAGCATTTTTTAGAGTTGTTTTAACTGACCACACTAAAGCTGCTAGTCATGGTTATAAAAAAGTATTAGGTTTTTATAATCCTTTTACTAAAGAATTTAAATTAAATAACCTTGATGAAATAAAAAAATATTTATCAAATGGTGTACAATTTTCACCTAGAGTTGAAAAATTAGTAAAAACTAATAATATAGCACTATAATAATAAATCCTTCAAATAAATTATTGAAGGATATTATTTTTATATATTAATAAACAGTATTATGAAAGAAGTTGAATTTTTACAATTTATTTTAGAATGATTAGTTGAAAATAAAGAAGATATAGATATAGTGAGAACAGAAGATGAATTATGAGTTTTATTAACAGTTAAGGTTAATAAAGATGATATGTGACTTGTTATTTGAAAAGGAGGAAATACAGTTAATTCATTAAGATCTTTGTTAAAGGTTTTATGATTAAAAATTTGAAAAAGAGTAAATTTAAAAATTTTAGATTAATATAACTTTTTGATTATGTTTGTAGAAACAGTAAATGCATATACTCAACCAGCTTGAGCTTTATTTTCACAAAATATGGAATTTTGAGATTTTGTATTACTTATTATTTCTATTTTTGTATTAGTTGCCGGTATATTATCAATTTTATTTATATTATATGGTGGTTTATTATTAATATTATCAGGTTGAAAGGAAGATAAAATTAAACCAGCTATAAATACTATTAGATATGCTGTTTTAGGTTTAGTTATTACAGTTGCAGCAATTTTTGTTTTTCCAATTTTTGGTAGATTATTATGAATAGATGTTGATAAATATGCAAAACCTTCAAGAATTTTAGAAAAAATAGAAGAATTATGAAATAATATTTTTCAGACAAGTTCTAATCAACAAATTGTACCTACTGATTCTGATGTTGATACTTTAAATGCAGATGATTTTGTAGATGATTTTTAAAAAAACACTAGTTAATTTAACTAGTGTTTTTTATCTAATATCTTTTTTAAATAAGAAATATATCCATTTTTCATAATTACTCATTGAGTATGTAATATCATCTTTTTTATCAGCAATTACATTCTCATCTATTAATTGAGAAGTTGTTTTTTTAGTATATTTATTATATTTATCTTCTGTAATTAAACTTACAACTTTTTCTCATTTATTTTTAAATCATAAATCTTGTTTTAAAATTTTATTTTTATATGGTTTTGATTTTTTATATTCTATTATTTCTTGTGCTGTTTGAATTTGTTTTTTAATAGTATTATTTAGGTTTTGAATATATTCAATATGAGAATTGATTTTATATTCTTTATACTTATAGTCTATAATAGAATAAAGGATATAAAACATAACAAGAATTATAAAAAAAATCACATATGTATAATGTTTTTTTATCATTTATTGGAAAAAATTATAATTTTAGTGTAAAATATATTTAATTTTAGTTTTATTTTATAAAAATCAAGTTTATTATGTTTAAAATGTGAAAATCAGCAAAAATTATAGTTATAATTTTATTAGTGATTATTTTATTAGTTGGTTTACAATGAATATTAAAGCCAAAAGTTGATAGAAATAGTTATGTGACCTTAATTAAATGAACTGCTTATATAAATGATAATCCTTTAATTATAAAACAAAAGGAAAAATTAAATGTAAATGATATTATAAAAACTTGAAACAATTGAAGTCTTGCTATAATTGAATGGTGAGAATGAAGTATTACAAGACTTTGAGAGAATACAAGTTTAGAAATTTCAAAGAATCAAATTTCTGAAGATTTAACACAAATAGAAATATTTTTTAAGATGCTATGAGACAGTTGAAAAACTTGGTCAAATGTAGTTAGTTATATTGGTAATGATTCTTATTTTAAACAAGAATTTGCTGATACTGAGGCTGCTGTAAGATGAACTATTTTTGAAGTAAATTTAGATAAGGATTATTTATTTGTTAAAAAACATGAAATATCTTTAACTGATTTAAAAGATAAAAAAAGTTATACTATTATAGAAGATAAACCTTTTGATTTAAAGACTTTTGATTTTATAGCTTTAGAAAAATTTATAATAAATTTTCAAGATAAAACTTGGGAAAGTATTAATAAATCTTTAGATAAAGATTTTTATAGAACTCTTAAAACATCATTAAATCAATCATTTGAGCAAATAAACAAATTAACTGAAATTGAATGAATAGATATTAATAATTTAACTTGATTAGAAAAAGATGAATTATATTCTGATTTACTTGCTTCATATCAAAATTTAAAACCATCAAGTATTTCACCAGCTGATGATAAGCTTTATGAAACTAAATTAGAATATCAAAATATATTAGCTCAGCTTGCACCAGAAAATGAAAAGAAAAACATTTTAAGATCATCTATTTATGATTTAAAAGAAGCAATTGATTTAAAAAATATGGATGATTTTAAAGGAATAGTTAATTTACTTTGAGAAAATAAGGATGTTATTGATTTTAAAGATTTAAATAATTTTATTGATGCTAGTTGACTAGATAAAAGTTTTGAAAAAAGTTTAGATTGATTGATAGAGAATTTTAATATGGAGAAATTAGATGATTTTATTGATTGAAATATGGGATGATTAAATGATGCAGCTAAAAAAACAGTTGATGATTTATGAAATAAATTAGATACAATAAAAAATATTTGAGATGATGTAGTATTAGATGACATACAGGATAAATTTTCTAATTTATGAAAAAATTTTTTAGATAATTAAAAATTAATATGTTAAATTCAAAAGAAATTTATAAATTATTCAAAAATAGGATATTTACTACTTTATTTTTAAGTATCCTAATTTTTTGATTTTTATTATTAAGTATATATTTTAATTTATTTTATTCTTTAGATAAAAAATTACAATATTCAATTCATAATTTAGTTAATCCAAATAATAGTTTTACTGAGCAAGTTGCTGTAATTGCAATAGATGAAAAGACATTATCTGAATTATGAAGATTTCCTTTTGATAGGAAGGTTTATATTAAATTAATAGATAATTTAAATAATTTATGAGTGTCTGTTATTGGTTTTGATATTATTTTTACTGATAAAACTGACAAAAAAACTGATAGAGATTTTCTTATGGCTTTATCAGGTTCTACAAATGTTGTTTTAGGTTGAACTGAAAAAGTATGTGATAAATATGTTGATGATAATGTATCTATTAGAGATTTAGGTGAATGAGAATGTAAGAAAAAATCAAAGTGAGGATTGATTTTACCCTTACAGCATCTTTGAAGTTGAACTGTAGATAATGCTATTTTTACAATATGAAATTTTAGTCCTATTGTTGATGAAAAAACAAAAATTGTATATAGTTTTAGTCCTATTGTATGATTTTCAAATAAGGTATATAATCATTTTACAATTGCATTACTTAGAGCATATTATTTTAAACAGTTAGAAGAAATATGATGAGAATGATATAAATACAATACTTGATTATATAATCATAAAAAATGAATTTTTGAGATTTTAGGTAAAATACAATTTAAACTTTCTTCTAAAAATTCAGAAGATATTTTAATTAATTATACTCCTACAGAAAATATAACTACTTATTCTTTTATTGATTTATATAATTCTAAATCAGAAGCTTATAAAAATATTAAAAATAATAAATTATTAAATTGAAGAATTGTTATTATATGAACTGAAGCTAAAGGAATAAAAGATATCTTTCTTACTCCTTTATGAATAACATATTGAGTAAATATTCATGCTAATATCTTAAATACCTTTTTTAACAAAAAATTTATTATTTATTTTAGTTATAAGATTGAATTAATAATATTATTTTTAGTAATATTTTTATCTATTTATTTATTTTTAGATAAAAAGACTTATGTTTGATTTCTATGAAATTTGGGAATAATTATATTTTTAATTATTATTTCTTGGTGGTTATCCATAAATAATTATTTACTAAATTATCCAGTTGAGATTTTATTATGATTGTTCCTATGATTAACATTTTCTAATTTAGTTAAATTTTTAATTGAAAATAGAAATAAGAAAATTTTAGTAAAAGCATTATGAGAATATATATCAAAAGATATTGCAAACAAAATATTAACTGATAGTTGAGATTTAAAACTAGATTGAGAAAATAAAAAAATATCAATTTTCTTTTCAGATATTGCTTGATTTACTACTATTTCTGAAAAAATGAATGCAGAAAAATTGGTAGAATTTTTGAGAGAATATCTATGAGCAATGTCTAATATAATAATGGATGAAAGATGATTTATTAATAAATATGAATGAGATGCTATAATGGCTTTATATTGAGTATTTTGATATGAAGATATGTCAACATATGATAATTGTAAAGCTGCATTGTTACAACAGGCTAGGTTAAAAGTTTTAAACAAATGATGGGAAAAACAATTTTGAGAAGTATTAAAAGTTAGAATGTGAATACATACTTGAAATGCAATTATTTGAAATATTGGTGCAAAGTGAAGAAAGATGGAATATACTGCACTTTGAGATTCTGTTAATCTAGCTTCAAGACTTGAATGAGTAAATAAATATTATTGAACATATATATGTGTTTCAGAGAATGTAGTAAATGAAGTATGAGATAAATTTGAATTTAGAAAATTAGATAAGATAAGAGTTAAATGAAAAAATATTCCTATTGAAATCTATGAGCTTCTTTGAGAAAAATGAAAAATTTCTGATTTAAAAAAGGATATAAAGGTTTGATTTGAAAAAGCTTTAGAGTTATATTTCAATAAAGAATTTAAAAAAGCTTGAGAAATATTTAAAAAATTATGAGAAATATGAGATCCAGCATCACTTGTGTTTTCTAGAAGATGTTTTAAGTTTGAAATATCTTGAGTAAAAGAAGATTGGGATTGAGTTTGGACAATGGAAGAAAAATAAAAAAAGACTAGTTTTAAACTAGTCTTTTTAAAATTGTTCATTTAATTTTAATTTACTTTGATAAAACATTCTACTAGAACTTACTCAAAATCTTTGAGCAGCAATTCTATCTATTCACATACCAAATGCAAAACCAGAATATTTTTCAGGATCAATTCAAGCTCCTTTTAATACTTTTGGATGCACCATTCAAGCTCCAAGTAATTCAACCCAACCTGTAGCAGAACACATTTTACAATTATCTTTTCCTACTTTTCAAGTTCATTTACAAATTTGACAACTTACATCTATTTCAGCACTAGGTTCTGTAAAAGGGAAAATACTTGGTCTAAGTCTAATTTCTGTTTTTTCTCAAAGTAATTTTTTCATTACTGTTTGCAAAGTCCATTTTAAGTTTGCTAGACTTACTCATTCTCAAACAACTAGTCCTTCAAGTTGATAAAAGTTTGAAGTATGTCTTGCATCTTCTTGTTCATATCTAAATACTCTTCAAGGAACAATTATTTTTATAGGAAGTTCTCATTTTAGCATTTCTCTGATTTGAACAGGAGAAGTATGAGTTCTAAGTAAATATTTATCACCAGATTTTCTTTCTTTGTTTATTTCATCTGTTATCCAGAAAGTATCCCATACATCTCTTGCTGGATGATTATCAGGAATATTTAATTTATCAAAATTATATTCTTCTGTTTCTATTTGAGGACCATCAGCAATTTTAAATCACATAGAAATAAAGATTTCTTCTAGTATTTCAGAAGTAATAGATATTGGATGTTTGTGCCCAATATTTTTTTGAGGGAAGTCTAGAGTTACATCAATAGCTTCTTTATCTTCTATATCATTAAATAGTTTTTGTTCTAAGATAATAGATTTTTCTTTTATTTTTTCTATTAACTCATTTTTTAAAACATTAGCTTCAACTCAAATAGTTTTTTTCTCTTCTATGCTTAAGTCTTTAATTCATTTTAAAATTTCTTTTAAGCTTCATTTTTTACCTAAGAAACTGGTTTCAAGTTCTTTTAGTTCCTCTTGGTTTTGGATTTTGTCTAGTTGTTCTAAAAAATCTTTTTTTAATTGTTCTAATTTTGCTTTCATAAATTTATTAATTTCTTTTTAAATTGTAAAGGATTATATTAAAAATGAAAAATAAATCAATTGTATAAAATACTATTTTTATAAAATTAAAAAAACTTTTGACAATAGAAAGCTTTTTAATACAATACCTTGGCTTTTTACATATATTTGTAGAAGTTTTAATGAAGAGGTTAAGTTAAACGGCTTGTTTTACACAAGATGGTTTAACCTCTAGCTTTATTTTATAATCATTTTTGATAATGGCTTGACTTTTAGCTAAGAAGTTGGAAATGACTAGAGTTGTAAAAGGTGATAAATTTGTACCTGTTACACTTCTTGAAATTCCAGAAATGAGAGTTGTTTGATTCAAAACAATTCAAAAAGATGGGTATGAAGCTTTAATTGTTGGTGTACTAGCAAAAAAAGCTGAAGGAAAACTTAAAGAAGGAAAGACTACTTTAAGTAAAAATGAATTCACTACAATTCATGAATTTGAATTAAATGAAGGTGATAGTGAAAAATTTAATGTAGGAGATGTTGTAAACATTGATACATTAGAAGGTGTTGAAAAAGTTACTCTTGTTGGATTTTCTAAATGAAAATGATTTACTTGAGCAATGAAAAAACATAACTTCCATGGATGACCTGCAGGGCATGGTTCTAAATTCCATAGAGCTCTTGGTTCTATTGGTAATAGAAAACCTACTAGAACACATAAAGGTAAAAAAATGCATGGACATCATGGTAATATAAAGGTTAATCTTAAAAAAGTACCTGTAGAATTAATAAATAAAGATATTAATGTTATAGGTGTTAGATGAGGTGTTCCTGGTTGAAGAAATTCAATTGTAAGTATAATTTTTTAATTGTTAAAGTTTTCTAAAAATGGAAATCAAATTATATAACCAAAAAGGTAAGGAAACTTGAGTAATAGAATTACAAGAATCAGTATTTGGTTTAGAGCCAAATGAAAATCTTGTTCATAGAGCTTTAGTTTACCAACTAGCAAATGCTAGAACAAATGTTGCTCACACTAAAACTAGAGGGGAAAGAAGAGGTTCAACTAGAAAAATCTACAGACAAAAAGGTACAGGTAGAGCTAGAATGGGTTCAAATAGATCTCCTATTAGAAAAAAAGGTTGAGTTGCTTTTGGTCCAAGAAATAATAGAAATTTTACAATTTCTATGAATAA
>Ga0256828_1000841_pt1 | contig 19919 bp, 17 predicted proteins | sample CV88metaG_FD_185993 | JGI IMG/M metagenome (GOLD analysis project Ga0256828, IMG submission 185993) | Hydrothermal vent microbial communities from East Pacific Rise, Pacific Ocean - CV88 | ecosystem: Environmental > Aquatic > Marine > Hydrothermal vents | place: Pacific Ocean: East Pacific Rise...
ACATAACAAAAAAGTTATAACACTAGACAATAGTAGTATTAAGTTTCAGAAACTCTCTCCCGATCCTAAGCTCATACAGTGTTTTAAAGCGTATCATGACTTAAGTCTAAAGACGAAAATCGGATATTTTTTAAAAAAACATGGTGGGTACAGTATAATTAAAAGAGTATCACACTTTTTTAGCAGAAAGCAACCATTATGATAGAAAACTATTTTACACCAGAATTTCTAACCGGTAATAATCTTGTTGGGGATTCTTTTGATTTTAAACAAATAGAACAATGGTATAAAGAAGAGGAAGAGGCTTACGCAACACTTTCACTTAATGATGACGAATACTTATATAGAAATATCAATAACTATTATGGACTTGAAAAGCTGATCTCTACAAAAAAGGATATCAATATCTTATGCTTTGGAGCAGCTTATGGAGGTGAGATTACTGCTATAGAAGATATACTAAAAAAACATTCAATTCAAAACTATTCAATCATTATGATTGATTCGTCAACTGAAATGTTAAAAGTGTTTTCAGAAAAAAACAAACATATTCATACCCTTAAGGCCCAGATAAATGGTGAAATTAAATTGGAAGAGAATAGTATAGACCTAATAACTTGTTTTGGCGTTTTACATCATATTCCAAATGTCTCTTTTATATTACAAGAATTTCATAGGATATTGAAACCTAATGCTATTGCATTTATTCGTGAACCCATTAGTTCCATGGGAGATTGGCGTACAAAACGCTATGGATGTACAATTAATGAACGAGGAATACCTGTTAATTATTTCCATAAGATATGTCGTAACACACACTTATCTATTCAAAATGAGCAATACGCATTTTTCCCTCCACTCATCATACTTGGAAAAAAACTACGACTTACCATGGCTTCTGTTACCCTAATAAAACTAGATAGAATATTCTCTTTTCTATTTACTTGGAATGTTAAATACTATCGAAAATATTTCCTTGACAAATTTGCCCCTAGTTCATGTTATTGGACTTTGAAAAAATAGTATGAAAATATTGTTTGTAGGGCCTATTTCACCACCAATTCATGGTCAATCTTTAGCATTTACACGTTTCTATGAAAGTATTGATAACAATAACAAGCTCCTTATCAATACAAACATAACTACTAATAAGGCTCTAAATACAGTCAAGAACCTTTTTCTGATCTTTTCAAAACTCTTTTTTCATAAAATCGATACTGTATATTTCACCTGTTCGAGAAGTATATCAGGCTCCATAAAAGATATCGTTCTTATTACTCTTGCAAGTTTTAAAGGTATCAGACTCATCAACCATCTTCATGGTTCTGACTTTTATGAGTTCCTACACCGTGCTCCGGCATGGTATCAACACCTACTTATTAACGCGTACAATAAAGTAGATACATCTATTGTGCTTCTTGATGAGATGAGAGAACAGTTTAAAGACTTCCCAAAGATGAACATTGTTGTTGTCTCTAACTTTTATGATGAAGAATTAGACACTGCTTTAGCATCAAAAAACACCTCGCATATCAATATGCTTTATCTTTCAAATATCATTAAAAGTAAAGGTATATTTGAGCTAATAAATGCGTTTGATGTGTTAACAAAAACGTACGATAACATCGTTTTAAATATAGCTGGTACGTTTATGGCAGATATATATATGTCAAAAGATGAAGTAGAACAACAGTTTTTACAGCAAATAAAGAATAATCCCAAACTCAATTATCTAGGTCAAGTACAAGGAAAAAATAAAATAGAGTTGCTCCAACGTTCTAACATCTTTATCTTACCTAGCTATTATCCATCTGAAGCATTTCCTATCTCTATCATCGAAGCGATGCGAAGTGGGAATGCTATCATCACCACAGACTACAAATACCTACCAAGTATAGTTAGACCTGAGAATGGTGCTTTGGTTGAGATAAAGTCAGTTTCTAGTTTGATCATTGGCCTAGAGAACCTACTGCAGGATCCTATACGACTGCATACTATTCAAGAACATAATATAAAAATAGCCAAAAAGTATTACACTTTAACTCACTATCTAGACCAATTAAAAAAAATAGTTTTGGAAACCACATGAAAGTCTCTATTATTACCGTCTCATACAATGCAGTGAACACGATCAAAGATACGATTATATCTGTCTTGGGCCAAGACTATCCCGACATTGAATATATACTCATCGACGGTGACTCGACAGATGGGACTGTGGAAGTGATACAACAGTATAAGGATTCGATTTCGCATATCATTTCTGAACCTGATCAGGGGATCTATGATGCTATGAACAAAGGGGTAGCCTTAGCGACAGGTGAGATCGTCGGTATCTTGAATAGTGATGATTTTTATATCGACAGTACAGTCATCTCAACAGTTGTAAAGACCTTTAAAGAACATCATGTTGATTCCGTCTTTGCTGATCTTGTATTTGTTCACCCTGATAACTTAAACAAAACAGTTCGCCACTATAGCAGTAAAGCCTTTGCTCCTGATAGATTTGCTTATGGATGGATGCCGGCACACCCTACATTTTTTGTCAAGAGAAGCTGTTATAACACCTTTGGGCTGTACAAGACTGACTATAAGATCGCTGCCGATTATGAGCTGTTAACACGTTTTTTGTATAAGCACAAAATCAGTTACTACTACCTCAACAAAGTACTCATTAAAATGCGTACAGGAGGAGTAAGCACTCAAAATCTAAAAAGTAATTGGATCCTCAACAAAGAGATCGTCCGTGCTTGTGCAGTAAATGGCATCAAGACCAATATGTTCAAGATCTCTTTCAAATACTTCAAAAAAATATTTGAATTAATCGGCAACAAGTAGTTTTAGAGTAGAATATCACTTTATTTAATAGATTATTATAAGGTACATCATGTCATTTAACACCTTCTTCCTAAATGAAGATAACAAAACCCCAAACTATACTTTATTAGGTACATTGATGTTAATTACCTACATTTTTTCTATGTTGATACGTATGATCTGGGTCTATCAATTCCAAGATAATCCACAGTTTATCTGGAACGATCAACTTATGATCAACACTAATGATGGTTACTATTTTGCTTCAGCTGCGCAAAAATGGCTAGAAGGGACACTGCAGTATAACAATCAAGTCAAAGACCTCTTCTATACTGCTGCCATCACCTTTTCTGCTTTTGCTACAAGCCTCCTTCCTATCAGCCTTGATACTGCAATCCTTTATATGCCAGCTATCATCTCAAGTCTAGTCGTAATCCCTATTATTTTAATAGGTCGACTTTTTAATATTACCGCTGTTGGATTTTTTGCTGCTCTCTTAGGATCAATAGCATGGAGTTACTATAACAGGACAATGGTTGGTTATTTTGATACCGATATGTTCTCTGCCATGGCACCAATGTTCATCCTCTACTTCTTACTTGCGACGATTAAGACGGAAAAGGCAAAGTTTGCGCTGTACAGTGCTCTCTCTATACTCATCTATCCATTTCTATATGATCATGGACAGGCTATTATCTATGCTATGGGCGTTATCTACATGATGTATATGATTATGTTCCATAGAAAAGACACCTTTACCTACCACTCTATTCTACTTATCTCTATTGGTCTCATGGCCTTTAATCCTTGGCTACAACTCTTAACTATTTTCCTAATCTTTTTCGCCATCCAAAAAAAGTTCATCACCGCTAATATCTCTTTTTATGCTTCTTTAGTGACTGTTTTTCTCTTCTTATACACAGGACATATCTTTGACCTTATTCTGTCAAAAGTCATGCTCTACTTTAACCGTGGTGTTGAGGATCAAGGATTACACTTCTTTCAAGTGATTCAGACCGTACGAGAAGCAGGACAGATTCCATTTGAGACAATGGCCAATAGGATCTCTGGATCTACGATCGGTCTATTTGCTGCTCTTGCTGGATATATTGTCCTAGTAATGCGACATAAAGAGTTTATCTTAGCACTGCCACTTATTGGTATTGGTGTTTTTTCTCTTATAGGTGGTCTTCGTTTTACTGTTTATGCAGTTCCTATCGCAGCTATCAGCGCTATATTTTTATTCCATGTCATAGCACTGTATGCAAAAGAAAAAAAGACTTATTATCTTATTTTAACTGTTTTAAGTATTGGCATTATTTATCCAAACATTACACATATCATAAGCTACAAAGTACCTACCGTCTTTATGAGCAAAGAAGTACAAGTTCTTGATAATCTAAAACAACAATCATCATCCAAAGACTATGTTATCACCTGGTGGGACTATAGTTATCCTATCTGGTATTATAGTGATAAGAACACTCTTATCGATGGCGGAAAACATCAAAATGACAACTTTATAGTTTCTGAAATTTTACTTACTACTTCACAACTTGAAGCGGCTCGTCTCTCTCGTCTTGCCGTCGAGACCTACGTAACGTCTGACTATCAAACTGTTTCCGATACCCTTTTCAAAAACCATCAACCTGATCAAGTCGATGTGAGTGCCTACTTAGAGAACCTCCGATATGGTGATATTAAACTTCCTGCAAAAAGTCGTGACGTTTTTCTATACTTACCAATGCGTATGCTAGACATCTTACCAACGGTTAAGATCTTTTCCAACCTTGATCTAAGTACAGGTCACCCACTCTCTAAACCTTTCTTTTACTCCACACAACGCTTTCAAGACAGTGGCAATGTTATACAGTTTGGTAATGGTATTGCACTGTTAAAACAAGAGGGGATGATACAGATCGGCCAGCAAAAAGTACCACTTGGAGAGTTTATTAAAGTGCGTTACAACCAAAATGGCAAACTTGATATTAATAGGAAAACAATCACCCCTATGGGACCGATTACTGTTATCTATCTTGAAAGTTACCAACGATTCCTCATCCTTGACAACGAGTACCTCAACTCAACATTTATCCAGATGTATGTGTTTGAAAACTATGACAAAACCCTATTTGAACCTGTGATTTTAGATCCACTTGTAAAGATATATAAACTAAAAGTATGAGACTACTACTGACAGGTGCTACTGGGTTTATAGGGTCTTCCTTTACTACCAGTTATGAAAAGCAGTTTGACATAGAAGCCTTCTCTTTTCGCAATGACCTCAATGCCCTTTCCATCAATGGCATCGATGCCGTTGTGCATCTTGCAGCGCTTGTTCACCAGATGGGTAGGGTATCTTTAGATGCCTATCATGAGGTTAATGTTGTAAAGACCATTGAGCTCGCACAAAAGGCTAAAGAGGCAGGTGTCAAACAGTTTGTATTTATAAGTAGTGTTAAAGTCTATGGGGAAGAGAGCGATACTCCTTACAACGAAGATACACCCTGTCATCCAAAAGACCCTTACGGAAAGAGTAAACTTGAAGCTGAAAAGGCTCTTTTAGCCCTCCAAAACAATCATTTTAAAGTTGCTGTTATTCGTACGCCTGTTGTCTATGGTGAGGGTGTAAAAGCAAATATTTTACGCCTTATTACATTAACAGACAAGTACCAATACCTTCCCTTTGCCAGCATAAATAATAAACGTAGTATGGTTTATCTCGAAAACTTAACACATCTTATGAGCGAGATTATTATTCAAAAAGCAGAAGGCATTTTCCTTGCTAGTGATGTGCAGCCACTTTCAACAACTAAGCTTGTCAAGTCCATTGCAAAGGCTTTAGAAAAAAAAACTGTTCTATTTTCATCCAAGCTGCTGAACTACATTATAAAACTCGTAAAACCATCTCTATATCAACGTCTCTATCAAAGCCTATATGTTGACAATGCAAGTACACGAAGTAGACTTCATCTTCAAAACCCTTATTCTACACAAGAAGGTATTGCCAAAATGATAGCTTGGTATAAGGTAAATCAGAGATGAGCTTAATACTTTTGTTACTTCTTTTTGTCATCACGGCACTATTGACATTAGGAATCCGTTCATTCGCCAATCACAAGGACCTTCTTGACCATCCCAATGATCGAAGTTCTCATGTTATACCTACACCAAAGGGTGGTGGTTTGGCCATTATGCTTACTTTCTATAGTACACTTACCTACCTCTATGTTGAGACACAAGTCGATGCTAAACTTTTTTATGCACTACTCTCAGCTTTACCCGTTATTATTGTCAGTCTAATTGATGACATCTCTCCGCTACCTGCCAAGCTACGGTTTAGTGTTCAACTTATTAGTGCCTCAACAGCCCTTTACTTCTTAGATGGGGTAGATGCACTCAACTTTACACTGTTCAGTCTCAATGGTCTTTGGCTTAATCTGCTTGCTCTTTTTGGTATTATTTGGATGACAAATCTCTATAATTTTTTAGATGGTATCGATGGGTATGCAGCTTCAGAAGCTCTTTTTGTGGGCGTAGCAGCCTATCTGGTTTTTGGTAATGAAGTAGCCTTGATTCTTGCCGTAGCCACAGCTGGCTTTCTCATCTTTAACTGGCATAAAGCCTCTATCTTCATGGGTGATGTTGGGAGTGCACCTCTTGGGTTTATCTTTGCTGTCCTTATACTCAATGACGCCAGTACGCCACACTTCTTAGGTTGGTTGATCTTACTTTCACTCTTTTGGTTTGATGCTACGCTAACGCTTCTTCGTCGCGCTAGACAAAAAGAAAAGCTTTCACAAGCCCATAAAAAGCATACCTACCAACGGCTAAATCAGGCTGGGTTTACACATGACAGAGTTGTTCTGCTTGCTATGGGTCTTAACCTAGTCATCTTTATTACCCTCTATTTCTCACCACAAAGTAGCTATTTATATCTCTTTTTACTCCTCATGGTGGTATTATATTCACTGACTAAATATATTGATACCAAGAAGGCATTTGATTGAACCTCTTACAACCTAGTTTTGCAAAACGCCTTCTCTTCTTTTTACTAAGTGACTTGATTCTCTTTTTCATCTCTCTACAGCTTGCATATGCCTTACGTTTTGACTTTGTTATTGAGCCTCGCTTTATGGAAAACTTCACAACTGTTTTTCTCGTTCTCACCTTTTTAAAATTACTTTACTTTTTTCTTTTCAAGGTCTACAACATTACTTGGCGTTACTTTGGGTTAGATGATGCACTAAACCTTATAAAAGCACATATCGTGGCCGCTATTACTTTCGGTCTTCTTTTTTATCTCTTTTATGATTTTTTTATGCCCATGCCAAGAAGTGTTATCGCCATTGATCTGTTTCTTTCACTTATGTTGACAGGAGCACTTCGCATCTCTAAACGTGCGCTTTCCGAACAACTTACACAAGGAGAGGATAGTCAGACTTTAATCTTAGGGGTTAATCCCAAAACAAGTTCGATCATCAAAAGTGCGCTTAATGGCGAGCTAAAGTATTACCCTATCGCAATTTTTGCAGTTCTAAAAGAGAATGAAAGTGCTGTCCATACTTACATCAATAAGATAAAAGTCTATGCAGCTGAAGACCTTGAAAAACAGATTACAGCATTAAATATTACCGCGGCCATCATCACAGCTGATTTATCACAACAAGAGCTAAAAAGTATTTTCCAACGTCTAAAAAATGCCGGTATTAAAGAGATTAAGTTGGCCAAACTACTTGGTTCACAGCATGAAAAACTCGAAGACCTCTCTATTGAGGATCTACTTGCACGTCACCCTCAAGACCTTGATGATACGCTCATCGCCTCTTTTATTAGCGGAAAAAATGTTCTTATTACAGGAGCAGGGGGTAGCATAGGCTCTGAGATCATAAAACAGTGTAAAACATTTGGTGCAGCTTCATTAACACTAGTCGACAATAGTGAGTTCAACCTTTACCAAGTTGCTGAAGAGTACCCAGAAGCTACGCATGCCCTCTGCTCGGTTACAGACAAAGAAGGCATAGAGAAACTCTTTTTACAGCATACTATTGATATTGTCATCCATGCGGCAGCGTACAAACATGTACCGCTTTGTGAAGAGAACATTGATGTTGCCCTCACAAACAATATTATCGGTACCAAAAATATAATAGATCTCAGTATCAAATATAAGGTCCAAAAAGTTGTCATCATCTCAACTGACAAGGCCGTCCGTCCTACCAATGTCATGGGAACGACTAAGCGTATTGGAGAGCTATATGCTCAGAATGTAGATACGAAGACTACAGAGATCGTTGCCGTACGCTTTGGTAACGTCCTGGGTAGTTCAGGTAGTGTTATTCCTAAGTTCAAAAAGCAGATTGAAGCAGGTGGTCCAATCACTGTGACTGACCAACGAATGACGCGCTACTTCATGCTTATTCCCGAAGCCTGTCAGCTTGTCTTACAAGCTGCATCCATCGCCAAAGGTAATGAATTATTTATCCTTGACATGGGAGAGCCAGTTAAGATCATCGACCTCGCCCAACAAATGATCAAGCTCTATGGTAAAGAAGATGAGATCGAGATTACCTTTACCGGGCTTCGCCCTGGAGAAAAGCTCTACGAAGAGCTGTTGATCGATGAGAGTGAAAAGAAAACAGCCTATAGTTCTATCTTTATTGCAAGCCCAACTAAGTACCCCATTGAGCAATTAGATAAAGATATACAAGCCCTACTAACTTCAGACAATAAAATAGAAAGTTTACAAAAGATAGTACCTGAGTTTGATCATAAAGTCTAAACAAGAGCAACTGTCATCGAATTACGCAGATTTACACAAATCAAAAAGCAGAATTAAAATATTACAAATTTTGTAATACCTTTAGATGTGGTGTGAATTTAAAAAGTAGGTGTTATAACTCTTCAGCAGAGGGACATAACTTTACTTTTAGCGTAGCGTTAAAAAAGGAACGCTGTGTCCCTCCACCAAGATAAAGAGAGGTGAACTGAAGTGCAAATTGCACCGCAGCTAGAACTTTTATTATAACTCAGTTTTTAATGCTGCTCCATTTGATGCATTTGAAACAAGTAGTGAATAACGTTTTAACCATTTAGATGTAATATCTTTTTTCACAGGCGCCCAGTGTAGGCGACGACGTTCTATCTCTTCACCATCCACATTAAGCTGTAGTAAATGGCTATCAACATCTAGTTCGATCTCATCACCATCTTCGATCAGTGCAATAAGACCACCTTCAGCAGCTTCTGGAGAGACGTGACCAATACTAGCACCACGTGTTGCTCCAGAGAAACGACCATCAGTGATCAAGGCAACACTCTCACCCAATCCCATACCCATGATAAGTGAAGTCGGCGCAAGCATCTCTTGCATACCTGGTCCACCTTTTGGTCCTTCATAACGAATCACGACTACATTACCAGCCTCAACTTTGCGACTCATGATTCCTGCGATAGCTTCTTGCTGGGAGTTGAAACAGACTGCTGTTCCCTTAAACTGACGCATGTTAGGTGTAATACCAGCTGTCTTAACAACCGCACCCTCTTCTGCCAGGTTACCAAACAAGATAGAGAGACCCCCTACCGGAGAAAAAGCCTTATCGTTAGTATGGATAATATCACTGTCTTTGATGTCTGCATCTTTAATACGCTCTGCTAAAGTCTCACCCGTTACTGTCAAGACATCTGTCTTAAAGACTGAACCACGTTTACTTACCTCTTTCATGACCGCATTAACGCCACCAGCACGGTTGATGTCATCCATGTGAACTGTAGAAAGTGATGGAGAGATCTTAGCGATGTGGGCTACCTGCTCACCAATAGTATTGATGTTCGTAATATCAAACTCAACTTCTGCTTCTTTAGCAATCGCTAAAAGGTGAAGAACAGTATTAGAAGAACCACCCATAGCCATGTCGATAACAAAGGCATTGTTGATAGCATCTGCATTCAAGATATTACGCATATTCCATTTAGGATCTTCGCTCTTTGCCATCTCAACAATACGTTTAGCTGCTACTTTGACCATCGCAATACGCTCTGGTGTCATTGCAAGAACTGTACCGTTACCAGGCAGTGCGACACCCATCGCTTCACATAGTGTGTTCATAGAGTTTGCTGTAAACATACCTGAACATGAACCACCACTAGGACATGCTTCACACTCTATCTCATAAAGTTCCTCGTCAGTCATGTTCCCTTCAGCATGCTCACCAACTGCTTCAAAAGCCGTTGAAAGGTCAATAGGTGTACCATCTGCCTTATGACCCGCTTGCATTGGTCCACCCGAGACAAAGATCGTAGGTACGTTAACACGAAGTGCACCCATTAACATACCCGGGACGATCTTGTCACAGTTAGGGATACAGATCAGTGCATCTAATTTGTGCGCATTCATCACTGTCTCAATCGAATCAGCAATAAGTTCGCGAGAGGGTAGAGAGTAAAGCATACCATCGTGTCCCATCGCAATACCATCATCAACACCGATCGTGTTAAACTCAAATGGTACACCACCTGCTTCACGGATAGCCTCTTTAACAATTCGTCCGTACTCTTGTAAAAAGAAATGTCCAGGAATAATGTCGATGTGCGAGTTAGCTACACCGATAAATGGCTTGTCAAAATCTTCGTCTTTTAGTCCAGTCGCTCGTAAAAGTGAGCGGTGAGGTGTTTTGTCAAACCCTCTTTTAATAGTATCACTACGCATGGAGTACCTTTATATAGTTAATTTATTACCGCGATTATAGCAAAAACAGGCAACTAACCTATGAGTTAGATCAAAAATTTAAACATTTTCACATAAAACCCTTTACAACTAAAAAAAAACTTGCTATACTTCCGCCCTACAACGTCGGAGTGCGGGAATAGCTCAGCGGTAGAGCACGACCTTGCCAAGGTCGGGGTCGCGAGTTCGAACCTCGTTTCCCGCTCCATATAAACACTTTATAGAGTTTTCGAAAGAAAGTTTTGTAAAGTGTTGACGATTGTACAGGCAAAGAAGCCCGGATGGCGAAATTGGTAGACGCAAGGGACTTAAAATCCCTCGGTGGTAACACTGTGCCGGTTCAAGTCCGGCTCCGGGCACCATTAAGAGTGGTGCCATCGCCAAGTGGTAAGGCCGCAGCCTGCAAAGCTGCTATCCCCAGTTCAAATCTGGGTGGCACCTCCACTCTTTTTATTGTTACACACTTACATGGAGAATTGACAGAGTTGGTCGAATGTACCGGTCTTGAAAACCGGCGAGGTTAACGCCTCCCAGGGTTCGAATCCCTGGTTCTCCACCACTAATCACTTTTAAAATACCTTCACTACATATTGACATTACAAACTGCCATATTTTAAACCTAACTCTTTTATTTCATCTATTATATCGCTATGAATAACTTTACCACTATTACAAGCAAATTAAAAACGATCCTCTCACAAATCACACAAAGCAAGGTTCAAGACAAAGACCTTGCCTTGGTATTAAAGATCACTCCCGCAAACCTTGCTTCCATGAAACGACGAAATAGTATTCCGTATAGAGCTATCTTAGACTTTTGTGTTCGATACCACATCAATGCCAATACACTACTTTTCAATCGACCGCTTAACAATACCATTTACACTAAGCCAATGATTTTAAGGTATGTAAAAAAGTAAACAGCCCTTGACTTCCCTAATTAAAGTCCCCTCCCCTTGTTCAAAGTATAGTTTTACTAATGCATATCTGCATTTACCTATGTGTATGTTACGAATAAAGTTTCTAGGTACTTGGAATCACACTGTAACCACCTGGTAATATACTATTACAGCTATTTGTTAGTCATACATCTGTATACTAAAAAACAATTTCAAACCGCCAATGCGGAGATAAGAAGGCCTATTTCTATGAATTATACTACTCACCATCCTCGTCGTAATGCATTCTCTTTGATGGAGCTTATGATCGTTATTATCATCCTGGGTCTTTTGGCTTCATTAGTTCTTCCTAATCTTATGGGTAAAGGTGAAGAGGCAAAACGTAAACTAGTCTGTGTTCAGATGAAAAATGTCGGTGAGACACTTAAGATGTTCAAACTTGATAATGGTGTCTACCCAACTACAGAAGAAGGTCTGCAAGCACTCATTACTAACCCAAGTGAAGAGGACTACCCTTCTTATGCACAAAGTGCCTATCTTGAAGGAAAAAATATCCCTAAAGACTCATGGAAAAATGCTTTTATCTATATCAATAAAGGCAATGAGTTTGACCTTATCTCTCTCGGAGCTGACCGTAAAGAAGGCGGTGAAGATGATGCAAAAGACATTCGTTTTAGTGAGTGTGAGTTTTAACCACTAAGATGCAAAAAAAGGCATTTACCCTTATTGAGTTACTCCTTGTCGTTGTTATTATCGGAGTAGTCTATGGTCTTGTCATCAACTCTATGAAACGTATTAACAATAAAGAAGAAAACCTTAATTTTGAAACCCTACCCTCTTATTTAGAAAGTATGTTTCAACAAAACCATGTAGCCTTAGTCTGCATTGATAATTGTCATAAATGTGCACTTTATGTTGATCATGAAAAGGTACGGGACATCGAGCCGTTTATGCGAGATGAACGTACCCTTCGATTTTGGCATTATGATGCTAACCTAGGAACACAGGAGCTACGTTTTAGCTCTCTTTTTGACGAGGACGAACGAGAATTCGATGTCTGTTTTCGCTATGAGATATTTGAAGATGGGAGCAGTACAGAGATGATCATCGAAACAAAGAACAAGAGTTATGATTACCAAGGTCTAATCCATAGTGTTGACACTTATTCCTCACTTCAAGAACTCGAAAACAAGCATCAAGACATACTGCAAGAGGTTCTAAAATGATATTTGCTTACAAGGGAATCAATACTGAAGGTAAAAAGGTCAGTAATAAACTCGAAGCCGCTAGCATTGAAGAAGCAAAGAGTAAACTCAAAGCACAAGGAATTATCTACAAAAGTCTCGAAGAAGAGTCTCCTTCTCTACTCAGTGGTATTAACTTTAGTCGTCGCTACCGTATAACTCCAAATGAACTTTCTCAGTTAAGCCGTGAATTAGCTATGTACATCCGCTCGGGTATTAGTATTGTTGGTGCACTTAAGATCATACAGAGTCAATACCTCCACAAGAAGAAGATCTATCTCTTTTTAAAGACTATCAGCACCTATCTTGATGAGGGTAAGAACTTCTATGCTGCTCTTGATGAACAAAAGATCATCATCTTGCCTGAGTTTTATACACAGTCTATTCGTGTGAGTGAATCTAGTGGTATCCTGGACGAGGTCTTACTAGAACTTTCACGTTTTCTTAAAGAACAAGACCGTATCGCAAAAGAGATCAAGTCGGCTTTTGCCTATCCCTCTTTTATGATCTTGATCTCGCTCTTCATGGTTGGATTTATGCTCGCCTTTGTTGTTCCTCAGATCACAGGTATATTTGAAGGGATGGGACAAGAGTTACCTGCAGCAACACGTTTTGTCATTGCTCTGGGTGACTTTTTTAATAACAACTTTACCCTCATCGGTATACTCATCGTCTTAGGCGTTGGTCTACATACCATGCTTATGAACTACGTACCTAAGTATAAATTTACCGTACACTCCATTATCTTAAAACTGCCACTGTTTGGCGAAGTCGCTATGAAGAGTGAACTGGGTCGTTTCGCCTATGTCGGCTCACTTCTAGTACGTTCAGGAGTCCCTTTTGTTCAGACAATAAACCTTGCGGCTAACATCTTAGATAATGTCGTTTTAAAGGGTGTGTTTCTTGAAGCTTCTAAAAAAGTCGTTGAGGGTAAACGCCTTTCTTTAGCACTAAGTGAATCTTCCTACAAACTTGACCAATCCTTTATTCAAGCTATTGCTGTAGGGGAAGAGACCTCAGAGATCGAACCGGTGTTAATCAACATTTCAGAACTATACTTTGAAGACAACCGTGATAAGATCGGTCTTATTTTAAGTCTTTTGGAACCGATGCTAATGCTTTTTGTCGGTGGGGCTATCGGCTTTATCGTTGCTGCGATGCTGTTACCTATCTTCTCTATGAGCATCACATAATGACTCGTGCAGAAGGCGTACTGTGAGAACATCTTCCAAGCAGGGAGTAGCGCTCTTGATCACACTTTTTTTTATCATTGCTATCACTGCTGCTATTGGCATTAGTCTTATGAATCTAAAAAAAAGTCGAGAGACACTACATGAAGCACGTTTTTTACTCCAAAGTGCTGCGATTGTTGAAGATGTCATCGCCTTGATGAATGAAGCGGACAAGTTAGGCAGTGTGAGTGATACTGATAGCTTAAGTATCTTTTTACTCACTGCTGGCTTCATCCCACTAGAATTAAAAGAACTTTTAGTTAAAATAGAGATAACAAGTGACATGGGTCATCTTAATATCAATTCACTCAATGGTTCTAAAGAGCTACAGCAAGCCTTAATCGAGTATATGGCTCGTTTCAATGTCCAAGATGCCTATTATATGAGTAATCTGATCATGGACTGTAGTGGTGGGTATAAGGACGTTTACAAAACCAATATATTTGACGAGTTACCCGAACTATATCGTGAGAGGATCGTCTCTAAACGCCATTTTGACAAGATCATTGATTTTTATGTTTTAGAGCGTCATGATAATGCTGTCAATGCTATTCCTTGGGACAATCTGATTCGTTTTGATGAGAACAATGTTACAGCAATTGATGCTAACTATGTGACACCTGAACTTTGGCAATTTTTTCTACCCGGGGTACAAGAAGAGCGTGCCATAGAGCTTTCTTCTGGTTCAGGTAGTTATTATGCACTTGCTGACCTTGGACTATCTGAAGATGAGCAGAAAGAAGTCGGAAAGTATAAACTCACATTTTTTCAACCTGTTGTTCGTATGGACATCGAGGTCATAGAGAACAACAGTAGTGCACACATAGCCTTTGACTATGACTTAAACAGTAAAAAGGGTAAACATTTTGAATTTGGGATTTAAGACGAAGGCTAAAGCCTTTTATGTTGACATCGATACACCAACATATACGCTTGATGAAGCCGTCAATGTCATCCTTTCTCCTTCACTTTATTGGGTAAAACGTATCAACCTGCCTATTAAATACCTACGTGACGTCAAAAGTCTTCTGCCCTCCCTCTTTGAAGACATCTTACCTGAGGGTAAATATAGCTACTCAGCTTACAAAGAAGAGGATGCTTTTCTTCTTTTTGCGTACAATGACAAAGAGATCTTGGATCTGCTTGCCAAAAAAGGTATTAATGCAACCAATCTCAATAATGTTTACCTGGCACAAAGTGAGTTTGACACCATTCAAGCTCCTGTTAAAGTCACTGATGACAGTGTCTTAGTCCTCCAAAACAACGTTGTTGTCAAACTTCCACTTTCACTCTTTCCTGATGCAGATACCCTTGAACTCAGTGAACACACCTACTCAAAACAGGCTATACACCTTACCCGTTTCAATCAGATAGCCGATAAAAAATCACAGGTAGTCTTTGGTTCTATTTTAGGTTTTCTAATCATTATGTTCACCACCGAATGGTTGATCACCGCATCTAAGACAACAGCTATTATTGAAAAACAAGCCGAGGTCTTTGAGCATTATCACCTCCAAGCAACCTCATTTCAAAACGAAGCAGTTCATGCTAAACTTAACAATATTTTTGAGCGTCAAACCCGTATACGTGACATCTTAAACCTTGCACTCACCATTAAACTTGGAACCGATGAGCGGGTAGAAGAGATCGCACTAGAAAAGAATAAAATCGTTATTGTGATCAAAACAGCCAGTGAGCAGACCGGTTCACAACGTCTAGCGAAACTAAAAAAACGCTTTAAACGAACAACAAGTCGTTTTGACAATGGAAGCTACGTTATGGAGGTCAGACTGTGAAAATAAATCCTCTATATATTGCACTGCTTCTTGTTATGGCACTCCTCTTTTCTGTCTATCAACTTGACGCCAGTAAACAACAACTACGTGATAGTAAAATGTCCCTTATCAAAGTAGAAGAGATGGCAGAAGAGATCGATGCATTAAAGCAAGCGTGGGACAATCCTAAAACAACGACCACCGCTTTAAATAGACTTTTAAAGTCTCCTCAGCTTAAATCGGCCAATATTCAAAAGGTCAAAAAGCGCGGTCTTATTATCTTGAGTTCGAAAAAAGCAGATCTGAAAGCAACAAACTACTTTTTTGTCAAACTCTTTAATAGTGCTTTTATCTTGCAAAAGTTTAGTGTCAAACGTTTGGATGATGAGAATGTTAGCTTTAGAGTGGAGATCAAAACATGAAAAAAATAGCACTTTTCCTCTTTTATAGTCTCTTTTTTCTAGCGATGCTTCTCTTTTTTACACCGAAAGAAAATCTCTATTATTTTGCTGAAGAACAGCTCAAGCCACTCGGTATTGTCATAGGTTATGAAGAGGTCATCGATCATGGTTTTAGCCTTGAGATCAAAGATGCAAAACTCTATGTTCAAAAGATAAAAAGTGCCAATATTGCAAGTACGACTATTCATTTTTTTGGTCTATATAATACTATCACTATCAAGAATATCATTCTAGACAGTACCTTTGAGCAATTTTTTCCACCACTTATCAACCATGTCACACTACATGAAAGTATCTTCTCTCCCCAGAAAATCGTTGCTGAGGCTATTGGTGACTTCGGTGAAGCCCACGCTACGGTAAACCTCTTGGACAGAAATATCTCTGTGATTGTCAAACCATCAAAGTTAATGCGTTCACGCTACCGAAACACACTTCGTCAACTTAAAAAAACAAAAGAGGGAGATTACAGATATGAATCTAAATTCTAATCCTGCCCTAATGCGTTTTATACGTAATATCCTTATCTTAGTGTTAGTAGCCAAAGCAATCTCTCTTGGTATGTTATGGTACTTTCAAAGTGAAGGTGTTCACTACCATCCAAATAACTCTAAACGTCCGGAATATAAACGCTACAATGCTAACAATATTATTAAACCAACCCATAAACCTGACATTAAACAAGCTACACAGCCTACTACAGAAGAAGCTAAGGAGCTCGCGGCCTATGGTCCAAATATTTCAAATATGCTCTTAAAAGGCCTATTTAAACGACATAATGGTGGTATTGTCATCATCGCACTCAAAGCTAAACCTAGAGATTCTGAGGTGCTAGGGATTGGCGAAGTCTTTCAAGGATACACCCTGACTAGGATTCTTGAGAATGGAGCTGTCTTTACAAAAAATGGTGAACAGTACAGCCTCTACTTTTCAGAAGATCAACAACAAGATCGCTATACATCAAAGTCAGCATCTAAGCAAATTGAAGATGATGGCAGTATCAAACAAGTCTCTAAAAATGACATCATACATTATGCTAAAAATGTTAAACAGATCTGGAGAGATATTGGTATCGTTGAAGTAAAAAAGAATGGTCGGATCACCGGTTTTAAAGTGACACGAATCAAAGCAAATACCCCTTTTGCACAACTTGGACTACGTAAGGGTGACATTATCATCAAAGCTAACAACAAAAACATGACATCGTATAAAGATGCTATTGCTATCTATAAAGGCATCGATAAACTTGAGGCACTCGAGCTTGTCGTTCTACGCAATAATCAAGAAACGGAGATCAATTATGAAATATATTAAACTACTATTACTTTTAACCATTATAACTACTAGCCTTAGTGCACGAGAAGAGGTCAACATCAAGTTCGACAAACTCCAGATCAGTAAGTTTATCAAACTCGTTGCTAAACTTAGTAATACCAACATCTTAGTCACTAACAAGATCAACGGTACTGTCGACATGCTTACTTCTGCACCAATATATGATGATGAGCTGATGGGTATATTGGTCTCTGTCTTAGAATCAAAAGGTTTTACCCTTATTAAAAATGGCTCTTATTATGAAGTTGTCCGCTCAACAGAAGCAGCAAAACACAATGTACCAATCATTCGTTCTGGTTACATCGCACGTGGACACACCATGGTGACCCAAGCCATCAAAGTCAAAGGTGAAAATGTCGATATTGTTGCAGCAAAAGTGCGTTACCTTATCTCTAAGACGGCTAAACTTATGACCATGAAAGAGTCTAACACCTTACTTCTTACGGACTACCCTGCTAACATTCAAACCATCAAACGCATTATTAAAGACCTAGACTCAAAAAACGAAAAGATCATTAAGATCGTACCCGTTAACCATGCTGATCTTAAGGCACTACACACCCAGCTTACTAACATAGCCAAGTCTATTTTCAATGAAAAAGTCGCTACTCAAAGCGTCAAAGTACTAATGAATAAAGACATCAATGGTATTATTCTTATTGGTCATAAAGCTCAAATCATTAAACTTGAAGAGGTCATTGGAGCACTCGACACTGAGCAAAACCTAAATGAAGTGGTACAGATCATTCCACTCAAAAACTCTGATGCAAAAAGTGTCTTAGCAACGCTCACAGAGATCGTCACAAAACAGACCTTTGCTGATCCAAGCATGAAGCCAAATGTCTCTGCTAGTGAAGAGATCAATGCAGTTATCATCGTCGGTAACCCCGGTGTGCTTAAAGGACTTAAGAAGATCATAGAGACCCTTGACAAAGAGAAATACCAAGTGTATGTGCAAGCACGTATTGTTGAGATCAACAAAGATGATGCTACACAGATTGGTATGAAATACAATCTACAAGCCTTTTCAGCGACTTCTGCAGGTCTCATCGCTTTCTCAGGTAACTTTGGAGGACAATCAGCACTCAACCTAATCGGTGGTACACTACCAACCGGTGCTCCAACGTCTGGACTTGCACTTGGCGCATCCCTTGACTTTTTGCAGACAAACGGTGCCTCAAAGACCATCTCAAGTCCCTCTATACTCTGTGTGAACAACCAAGAGTCCTCTATCTATGTTGGTAAGACGCTCTCTTTCGCAACAGGGAGTAATACAGCAGGAACATTAGGTACAACTACTAGTTTTAAACGTGAGGATGTAGGTCTTACCCTCAAAATAAAACCCCGTGTCTCTTCTAATGACAAAGTAACACTTGATGCTGAAGCTGTCTTAGAAAACGTCCTATTGGTCGACCAAAATGGTCAGCCTGTAACAACAAAACAGAGTGTCATCACCCAAGCTATTTTACGTCACGGAGAGAGCATTATCATTGGTGGGCTAGTTAAGAACTATACCACTAACACTGAAACTAAAGTACCGATTTTAGGTGATATTCCTCTGCTTGGTTGGTTTTTTACCCATCATGATACCAAAGACCAACAAGACAATCTTATTGTCATCTTAACACCCTATATCATCGATAAAAGCGAAAAACTTTCTGAACTTCAGAAGCAGCTAGGTGAGTTGACACGTCTTCAAACAGAGTACAATAAAGAGGTCTTTAAAGCCATTGAAGAGAGTTCAACTGCAACACAAAAAGAGATCAGTAAGTAATGTTTAGCGCACAACTACACCACGATCTTAATCTCGATACCGTCGAAGTCGAGGATACGCCTACGGAGTTATTTGTTAAAAACTATTTGCTCCTTAGTACGATTAACGAACAGGTCGTTGCTTGTACCTCAGAAGAGTATCTTGTTGAGGCAAGTAACTATTATAATAAAATCGCAGAAAAATACCCACTTGTTATTTTAGATGAAGAGTCATATGAACGCCTTTACAACCGCTATTTGGAACTTCGTACAGATAAGCAGATAGAGACGATGCAAGAAGAGGGTGAAAACAGTGAGGGTGGAGACGATGAACTCTCACTGACCGAGTTTCTACGTACATCTTCTGACATCCTTACCTCAGAAGAGTCTGCACCAATCATTAAGTTTGTTAATGCCCTCTTCTATCAGGCAGTCAAGCGAAAAGCCTCAGACATACATATCGAAGTACATGAGAAACGTGGCGAAGTACGCTTTCGTGTTGATGGCATCTTGACAAAAAATGTTGACCTTGAGAAAAAAGTCATCTCCTTGATCATTAGTCGTATTAAGGTCATTTCCAACCTCGATATCTCAGAGAACCGTGTTCCACAAGATGGTCGTACACAGATCAAGATCTCTGGTGAAAGCCTCGATATTCGTGTCTCCATCCTCCCTACTTTT
>Ga0256828_1000842_pt1 | contig 19917 bp, 16 predicted proteins | sample CV88metaG_FD_185993 | JGI IMG/M metagenome (GOLD analysis project Ga0256828, IMG submission 185993) | Hydrothermal vent microbial communities from East Pacific Rise, Pacific Ocean - CV88 | ecosystem: Environmental > Aquatic > Marine > Hydrothermal vents | place: Pacific Ocean: East Pacific Rise...
AAGAGTATTTAGGAATAGATAAATATCCAGCTCATAAAGCTCTCTATCTTTCAGTTATAGAACCAGCAGGTATTCATAAAAAGATAAATCAACAGTGGAAACTCTGCTCTCCTAATGATTTAAATTTTGAAAAAGTTTGGAGTGAATTAGATAGAGTCTTATCAAAAAAAATAAATCTTGAAAAAATTGTTAAACTGTTAGAAAAAGAGCCTTATGGACTAAATAAGTTAACTGCTATGTTTATTATCTCTCTCTATATTTTGGTAAATGAAGAGAAGATACATATTATTAGTGATAATACCTATAAATATATGTTAACATTGGATTTGTTAATGAATATGTGGAAAGTAACCCATAGGTATCAACTTCAACTGATTAAACTAACAAAAGATGAGGCAAATCTTTTTAAAGCCTATGTTGAGATTACTACAGATTTAACCGAGTATAGTTACTCTAAAGATAAAGTAGTCTCTATTGTAAAAACATTACATAGTAAATTTACTTTGCTTCCTCATTATGCTAAAAATAGTCAAAAGCTTTCAAAAGAAGCAATCGCCTTACGAAGTGCATTAATTTCGATGAAAGACCCAAAAGAGGCATTTTTCTCAATGTTTCCAAAAGCACTAGGTTATCAAAATATAAAAAACATATCTAATGATGAGTTTATACAAAAGTTTAAAGGTGCATTTAATGAGATTGCTCTTGTTTATAAAAAAGAGATAGGAGGATTAGAGCAGTTTATCTCAAAGATATTCCACTTTGAGACACCTCTTTTTCCTTATGGAAATGGACTTATTACTCTTTCAGAAAAATTATCTGCTATTGATGGCTTAGATATAGAGATAAAAGCACTACTTAGAAGTTTTAACTTTTCAAATACTACTCTTGAACTTATAGATAATATCTCTGTGATTTTAATACAAAAAAAGATAGAAGATTGTTATGATAATGATATTAATATATTAAAAGATAAACTAAAAATTATTGCAAATAAGATTTTATCTAAGTTAGAGTTAGCTGATGTCTCTACAGAGCATAAGGATGTTAGAAAAATATCTTTGGCTTCACTTGATGAGAGTTTAAATAGAGTTATTTCGATAGATAAAAGTAAATTAGATACAATAAATCAAAAAGCTTTAAAGTTAAAAGAGATGATTCCTAGTGAATATAGCAACGATGAGAAACTATTTTTGATTTCTCAACTACTAAATGAAGAGTTAAAAAATGAGTAAAGAACTACATGTAATATCCATTTCAGGAGGAAAAGATAGTGCGGCATTAGCTGTTTATCTTCAAAAAAAATATCCTAATCGAGAGTTTAAATATCTTTTCTTTGATACAAAAGAGGAGCTTCAAGACACCTACAACTACTTAGATAAGATAAAATCTATACTTGGTATTAATATTGAGTATAAAAAACCTAAAAAATCTTTTAAAGAGTTACTACTACAACATAATGGGTATCTTCCCTCTCCTATGGAGCGTTGGTGTACAATAAAAATGAAACTAGAGACTTTCTTAGGTACAATGAAAGAGTTTAAAGAGTATACAATATATAACTATGTTGGAATTAGAGCCGATGAGAACAGAGAGGGATTAATTCCATCAGAAGAGAATATTATAACTGTAATGCCTTTTAAAGATGATGGTATAACTCTAAATGATGTAAAACGAATTCTACATGATGCAGGAATAGGACTACCTGCTTATTATGAAGTAGTCTATGATGAAAAATACGATATAGAGTATTATAGAAGTCGCTCGGGATGCTATTTTTGCTTTTTTATGCGTCAAATAGAGTGGGTTTGGTTATGGGAAAAACACCCTAATGAGTTTAAAAAGGCGATGGAGTTTGAAAAGTCTGGCTACTCATGGATTCAAAATATGCCTCTTAGTGAACTGATAAAACCTGAAAATATTGACCGTATTAAAAAATCTTATAAACGAATGGAAGAGCAACGAAAAAAACAACCTATTAAAAATGGTACTATGATGGAAGAGATGGATTTTATCTCACAGCATGATAAGATGTTAGATGAGGTTGAGAGGGATAAGATTTGTACTATGTGTACTTTGTAGAAGGATGTTTAAATGAACAATAACCCAACCCTATTCGGTCTAACCAAAACAAACAGAGACTACACCAAAAAAGAGACATGGGGCAAAAATCAATTTAACTCCTCATTCCCTGCTTCTCTCTGTTGCTACTTAGCATCAAAAGGAATAGATGCTAACTATTTATCTATTTATAATGGAAAATTTGAAGTAAAAAGCATATCAATTGATGAGGTATTTGGAATTGAAGCAGATAACGCAGATTTATATTTTGCTTTTGAAGCTCAACATTCACCTTTTCAAAAATATCTAATTGGAACGCTACCAAGAACAGATTTAGTTATTCAAAGAGAGAGTACAGGGGAGTGTTTGAGAGGATTGGAGATAAAATTAACAGCTTTGCCTGATAACTCGACCTATAATCTTGATGAAGATAAATATGGTAGTGAACTTGTGGTTCGTCCTGATACAATTGTCTATTTGGCTTGTAGTATTGCTTCCTCTTTGAAATTGGATAGGTTTATTCCTGATATTAAGATAGATGATTGGTCTGAATCGTTGGAGGTGTTAAAAGAGATAACGTCTATTGTGGAGACAATTCGTTCTATCTCTTTGGAACTTGAAAAAAACCAAAGTGCATTTTTGATACAACCGATATGGAAAACAGAGGGGAAATCTCCGAGATTAGCCGAGAAATGTTTAGATATATTTGTTTGGAGCAATGCAGGATTTTGTAATTTTATATCAGAAATAGCTGATATTAATCCCTCTGCCAATAAGATAACAAGACAGACAAGAACAGCCATTTGGTTGTTTAAGATGTTATTAGAGATTAAGCAGAGAGGGAGATTTGACCATCAAGAAATTATAGATAACCTCTCATACAATACAAAAAATGATAAAGCTTTTGCCTCTTCGGGTAAGATTACAAATAGATATATGAACTCTCCACGGTTACTAACTCCTATTATTAGCAAATCAGAGATTAAAAATATTATTCTTGGTGGAGGAGAAAATATGTTGAGTCCTGAGCGTCGATTTGATGCTATTATCTTTAATTCTCCAGAGCTATTTAGATGATTAAGTGCGTAGATTTGTTTTCAGGTTGTGGTGGTCTTAGCCTTGGATTTGAAAAGGCAGGAATAGAGATTTTATCTGCTATTGATAATTGGGATAAAGCAGTTGAAATCTATAACAGTAACTTCAACCATAAATGTTATCAACAAGATATAAAAGATGAAAAGGCTGTATTGGAGATTATCAATAGATATAAGCCCAATATGATTATGGGAGGACCTCCATGTCAAGATTTTTCATCAGCAGGTAAGAGAGATGAGAGTTTGGGCAGAGCCGATTTGACTTATAGTTTTGCAAATATTATCTGTAAGTATAAGCCTAAATGGTTTGTAATGGAGAATGTAGATAGGATAAGAAAGAGTGCAATTTTATCTGATGTGATTGAACAGTATCAAAAAAAGGGGTATGGATTAACAGCTGTTATTATAGATGCTTCGTATTGCAATACACCACAGGCTAGAAAGAGATTTTTTCTGATTGGAGAGCTTGGAGGGGTAAATAATGCTCTATTGCCAAGACTCAAACAAAATCTAAATAGTAAACCTATGACAATCCGTGACTATTTGGGGGATAAGTTGGGTGTAGATTACTACTATCGACACCCACGAAACTATAATCGTAGAGGGATTTTCTCTATAGATGAACCTAGCCCAACAGTGAGAGGGGTCAATCGTCCTGTGCCATCAGGGTATAAAAAACATTCAGGTGACCCAAAAGAGATAGAGCTATCAGAGGTTAGACCATTAACCACTATTGAGAGAAGTTATCTGCAAACTTTTCCTGAAGATTTTAAGTTTTTTGGTACAAAAACAAATCTTGAACAGATGATTGGTAATGCTGTGCCTGTTAATTTGGCAGAGTTTTTAGGCTTGGTTATTTGGGAGTATGAAGAGGAAAAAATGAACCAAAAAACTATTCAACAGAATCTATTTTCTAATGATATTGATTTTTTGATTCCTAAGACTACTCTTCATAGAATGAGTTAGATATATTTTTAGTATAAATATTTTACTTTTGTACCATATCTATACATAGTATAACTTAAAGTATTTAATTAAAACTATTTTATATTAAATAAAATAGATTAATGTTATCATTGTTTTATATTCAGTCTTAATCAGGGGAAATTAATAATATGGAACAACTTTTTTTGAAACTTTACAATGCCCAAAATGAAACAGACTTGCAAACAATTATAGATTCTATTGATTTATTTCAAAACCAAGAAAATTGGTATCCTCTAGGTGGTAATGAAAATAATTTTGGAACAATAGAAAATCAACAAGCTTCAGCTATAGGGGCATTGATAGAAAAATTTACAAATTCTATTGATGCTATTCTTATGAAAAAATGTTATAAATTAGATATTGACCCAAAATCAAAAGATGCACCCAAGACAATGCAAGAGGCAGTGGATAAATTTTATGGAAAGAAATATCAATGGCTCTCTTCTAATTTTGTAAAGAAAGAGTCTTTAGGAATTCAAGTTATTGCAAGTGGTAATACACGAAAAAAACATGCAAGAACTTATGATACCTCTTTGACTATTTATGATGATGGAGAAGGGCAACATCCAAAGGATTTTGAGAATACATTTTTATCTATTGGAAAAGGAAATAAAAATAATATTTTGTTTGTACAAGGAAAGTACAATATGGGTGGAACAGGTTCTATTGTTTTTTGTGGAAAAAACCGTTATCAGTTAATCGCTTCTAAAAAATATGATGGTAGTGGAGAGTTTGGGTTTACCTTGATACGAAAACACCCGTTTAGTGAAGAGGATAAAAGAACAAAGAAAAATACTTGGTATGAGTATCTTAAAATAGATAGGGAAATTCCATCATTTTCTATTGATAGTTTAGATTTAGGACTTCATCAAAGAGAGTTTATGACAGGTTCTGTTATAAAACTTTATTCCTATGACTTGCCAGAGGGTGCAAGGTCTGTTATTTCTAAAGATTTAAAAGATAGAGTTGATGAATTTTTGTTTGAACCTGCACTACCTATAATCCTAGTGGATAATAAAGAGAGATACCCTGCTGATAGAAACTTACAAAGAGTCTCTTTTGGTCTTAAAAAACGGTTAGAAAAAGAGGATAATAAATACATAGAGGATTATTTTACTTTAGATTTAAATAATTCAAAAACAGGAGAAATGAAGATAACTTCTTATGTATTTAAAACAAAAATTGGTGATAAAAATGTAACCAAATCACGAGAAACTATACGAAATGAATTTTTTAGAAGTAAAATGTATGTTGTTTTTACAATGAATGGTCAAGTTCAAGGGCATTTAACCAATGAATTTATTAGTCGTTCTTTGAAATTTGGATTATTAAAAGACCATCTTCTTATTCATGTTGATTGTACCAATATGGAGTATGATTTTAGAAGTCAACTTTTTATGGCAAGTCGAGATAGGTTAAAAGAGGGAGAAGAGTATCGTTTTCTTAGAGATTTATTAACCAAAGAGTTAAAGAGTAGTAAGTTAGCAAAGATACATAAAGATAGAAAAGACTCTATATCTGTAGATAGTGCAGATACAAGTGAGTTAATAAAATCATTTACTAAAAACCTTCCTCTTAATAGTGACTTATTAAAACTTTTAAATAAGACTTTTGATATTGAAAAAGATGATGAAAAAAAGAAAAAAAAGAAGAAATTAAAAAAAAATAGAAAATCAAAAGAGGAGGAGGTTTTTACTCCTCAACGCTTTCCATCATTTTTTAAATTCAGAGGTTCTAAAAATGGTGTAAATGCAATTAAAATAGAAAAAGGTAAGAGTAGAACAATTCAATTTTCTACAGATGTGGAAAATCATTATTTTGATAGGGACAATGATAATGGAGAGATAACTATATCACTTATAGATGTTGGTAAGAATGAGGCAGAAGGAGGAAATACAAAAGGCACACAAACAGATATTAGTGAAACTTTTGATATATCTAAATCAAGTCCAGAGGAGGGTAAGATAAAAATATCATTTACTCCCAGAGAGACAATGAAAGTAGGAGATGATGTTCAAATTAAAATAGATTTATCATCTCCTGAGGGGAGTTTTGAAGAGATTATTTGGATAGATATAGTGAAACCTCAAAAAGAAAAAAATAAGAAAGAAGAAAAAGTAGAGAATGATAAGATAGGTCTACCAGAACTTGTTTTGACTGCTCAAAACTCTACCGATAAAAAAATTATTTCTTGGAAAAAATTAAATGAATCTTCTATAGATATGAGTTATGATAACGTAATGTATATATACTCTAGTGATGGAGAGATGATAGAGCGAATTTATATTAATCTAGATAGTAGTATTTTGAAAAATCATAAAGCAAAACTTACTAATAATAGTGCAAGAGAAAAAGTAGAAAAAGAGTATATTGCAAAAGTTTATTTTCATACACTATTTTTATATTCTATTAATAAAAATAGTAAATATGAAATTTCAAAAGATGATAGTAATTTAGATATGAATGAGTATCTTCAAGGTATATTCGAAAATCAATACACTTCTTTTTTAATTAATTTTAATATGAATGAGTTGATTGATACTATTGAGTTTTAAATTGAGTTTTTACAGGGCTCTTTTAATAGGGAGGGAGGGGGTATTAAGACAGAATTACTTCCCCCTCATCCCCAACTCATAAGCCTTAATCCTCAATTCAAGCTCTTTAATAGATAACTCTTTCTCTCTATTTTTCTCTTTTAACATATCTAATTCTAAGTTACTATTTTTATCTTGAATCTCTTCAACCACAACAGTTTGATTTAAAGTACCATTTGATTCTTTATGACTATTGGTTTCAACTACTTGATGAGGTTTTTCTATAAGTTTATTGGCATCTTTGTAGGTTGATTTTGTGGTTCTAGTGGTTTGGGCTTCATTTTTTTCAAAATCAAACTCAACAGTTGTTTCATAACGAAGTTTTTTAATATTGTTCCACTCTCCTCGTCCAAAAATATGAGGATTTAGAAAATAATCTTTTGAACCATCAACATCTAGCTCTTGAATAATATTTTTATGAATTAAAACTCTAATATATGCTCCAACTGTTCTTAGTGTTAAGCCTAGCTCTTTTGCCATTGTCTTTTTTGTGGCTGTTGTTATTTTTAAAGAGTTGCCTGTGTGGGTATATTTTTCGAGTATTTTCCATAAAACATGAGATTGAGCTTTTGTTAAATTGGCTTTAATTAAATCGGGAGCACCTTCTGTAAAGAGCATGATAAACTGTGGTGTTTTCTCTCTTCTTATCACTTCATCTTTTTTAGTCGAGACAACTTCTCCTGTAACATTGTTAACTGTTTCTGAAATATGTGTATAGACTGTAGTATCTTTTTTCTTTGCCATATTTAAAACCTACTATGAGTTTATTGTATTATAACCAATAAATTTATAGTTTACAACGAATCTATTGTAATAAATGGAAAGGGTCTTCCTAAAACTGCAATAGATTTGTTGTAGAACCTACTATGAGAGATTGTAGAAAGTGACATGAGACGTTGTAGGTGTTGCAATGAGTCATTGTATCTGAAAAACTCTAAAGATAGTACAATTTAGGGATTTAAAAGGCTTTTTTGGTCTTCTGCTTCTATAATATAATAAACGGAGCGTATGGCAGTTCATAATGTTATCTCGGTTGTTTCCTCTATAATGAGATTCTTTTGTTGATATTGTTAGAATTTACAACGAATCTATTGTCATAGATAGAAAGAGGTTTCCTGAAACTGCAATAGATTTATTGTAGAAATCTAAAATAAATTTATCATTTTAAAATACTTGCATTTGTATATTTAAGTCAAAAATCGGTATTTAAAAATATAGTTGGATTTTAAAATATTGAAAATTGTACTTTTATAATTGTTGTCTTAAATGTTACATAAGGTTAAGGTGATTTTGAGATATTTTCTCTTTACATCTTCTTTAACTTTACGAACATGATATAATTATTTTATGAAAAAACTACTACTAATAACATTACTGCTCTCTTTTTCGTATGGGGAGTGGTCGGATTCATTTGATAAAGCCTATACTGTTACCAAAGAGAAGACAAGAGAGGTCTATAGTTCTGCAAAAGATAAAATTATATCTAAACCAAAAACGCCACAAGAGATAGAAGAGGAGCAGTTTAGAGAGACATGGGATAGCGTATTTAGTAAATATAGAGAGGGGACAGAGTTGTTGGAAAAGAGACTCTCTGCCCCAGACTCTGCATGGTTTAGAAGTAGTAAAGGGGACTATAAAGAGAAAATTGATGAGGTTATTAATGATATTTTAGGTGTATTGACCTCTCAAAATCTTTTGGAGTATAAAGATGAAATTCATGATAAAAAAGAGGATATAGAGGAGTTAAAAAATAGGGTACTTAATTATCGTGAAAAAAGAGTTGGCGCACCCAATGAGAGTATGATTTATACCACCAAAGAGGATTTTGATAAAAAAATAAAAGATAGTAGAGATGAAATTGCTATTTTAGAGAATGATATTAGAATCATAAAAAAGAATCTAGAGAAGAGTTTTAAAGATACAGGAATAGAACTAAACACCCAACAGCTTGATGTTCTTTTAAGCCGAGTTGATGGAGATGATATTATACAGATGAGTGTGGTTATGAAAGTTCTTAATAAGATTACAGAACAGATTCTTGGTCTAATGAGAGAGAGTGGTGAGGAGCTATCACAAGCCAAACGCTATTATGGAATGCACCTTATCTCTTGGCAATTGGTACACTATATTCAACAACAGTATATTGAGCGAGTCAACCGAGAGTATATCCCTAAAATTGACCATATTATTCAAAAAACAGCAGAGATGATGAATAAAACCTCTTCACTTATTGATAGAGAACAAGAGCTAGAGAAGCGTCTTATCTATCAGAAAAATTTTGGAATTCAAAAAGAGACCCAACATGTAGCGATGATTTATAGAAAGCAACTTTTAGAAGCACAAAAGGAGATGAAAAAAGCTCAAAATATGACAAAGTCAAATATTAAATTGTCTCAAAATATCTATAATACAGTTTCGTTGAGTAGCGAACTCTACAGTGTTATTTCTCAAAGTCAAAAGATGTTTAATTCTATTGCTAAAATTCAGATGCCTAAAATTATACCATTTGAAAATCTTAAAATTAGAAAGAAGTATCAAGAGATTACAGGTGAACTCTTGAAGGGTAATTAATTATTTAAAAGGCTAAAAGATAGCCTTTTTTTCTGTTCTAATCTACATGTTTAACTGTAATTTGAACTTTGTTTAGATTTTCATGTCTCTTTGTAAATAAAAATTGTAATAGTTCCATTAACATCGCTTATCCTTTTATTAAAATAAAATTAAAAAATTATTATACTTTTAAAAATTAATATTGTCAATGAAAAAATGAAAAATATCTATCGAATTTCATTTATCTCTTCATCTTTCTCTAGTAGATGGCAAAATTTTAATCCATGAAGAAAAATAGCCCAAGAGATATATATCCACAAGAAAAAGAAGAGTAGGGTACTTAGCCCCCCATAAACACTTAGATAGGTTTTATTATGAAGAACATAGAATATAAATCCTGCTTTTGCACCATACCAAGCTAATGAGGCTATAAAAGAGCTAATCCCCGATGCTTTATTGCTTACATTCGTGTTGGCAGATATTTTATAGGTTAAAAAGAAGATAGACCATATGATAATAAAGGGTAAAATGGTGAGCAGATGAATACCCGAAGTGAGGCTGTTTTTGTCCAGTAGACCTTGAATCTCTGCCGATAAGTAAAAAGAGAGAGCCAACATAATTGGGCTTAATGTAACCAGTGTCCAGTAGACGGTGACCGATGACCAAAAACTACGGCGTTTTGTCTCAAAAATATCATTAACAATATAGTCATAGTTTTTAAAAAACATCATGGAGGCAAAGAGAACATAGATAACTCCTACAAATCCTAACTTTCCAGAGTTCTCTACAAAAGTATTGATATAGCCTAGAACCTCTTGAGAGTTGGTTGGTAGAAGATTTTTAAACATAAGTGTCTGAATGTTGTCATAAATGGTATCAAATACAGGAAGATGGGTAAATATAGACAAGATAATAACCAACAGAGGAATAATTGAAAAAAGAGTATAGAAACTTAAACTTGCCGAGTAGTAGCTTAGTTTATCGGCAAAGAGTTCTGATAGAAAATCACGAACAAAGATATAGTACTCTTTGATAAGTTGGCGTAGTTTTATTGGTTTTTTCATAAGATTCTTTTTTTATTTATCATAGCAAAAGGGTTATAAGAACTCTATAAAAAAAGTTGTCCCCTCTTGGTTACTTTTCACTTTAAGCTCTCCACCCAACTCTTGTTCTATAATCATCTTAGAGATATAAAGCCCAATACCATCGCTATTTTTTTTGGTACTAAAGTAGGGATCAAATATCTTTTTGATGTTCTCTTTGCTGATTCCTTTTCCATTGTCTTGAATGGTAATGCTGTTTTCTGAAATAACCGTTGTGATTTTTGGATGCTCTATCTGATGCTCGATTAAGGCATCTTTTGCATTGTTAATAAGGTTTAAAAGTACCTGCTCAAACTCATTTTTATTGCCATAGAGATTAAAATCTTGATTGGTAGTTGATTCTATTTTGATTTTGGCAGAGCTAAGAGCCGAGGATACAATGGTTTGAACATGCTCTAGGGCTTGGGTTGCAGAGAACTCCTCTTTGCGTTTAGAGGGGTTATAGAAGTCTCTAAAGCTATCAATGGTATTGGACATATACTCTATCTGTTTGGTAGATTCATTTAAGAGCATGGTACTGTTTTGATGCTCTTGGTGCATCCGTTTTAGATTCATATTGACCACCGACAGAAAGTTAAGGGGCTGTTTCCACTGGTGGGCAATAATTGAAATCATCTCACCCATACTTGCAAGACGCGACTGTTGAAGCAGTAAGGTCTGTTGCATCTTCTGTTTTTCGTCAAGGAGTTTAAATTTATAGGAGATTGCAAGAGAGAGAAAGATTGACTCTATGGCAAAGGTAATGTGCAGAAATGGAAAAGGTGTACCTATCCATGCAATTAATCCCAAGTGTTCAATCACTGCCACAAAGATAGAGATATACCACCCTGTAAGTAGAAAATAGAAGGGCATATCTTTCTCTTTTATTGCTCGGTTGGCTTCGCTTAGAATTAACCATATTGGTATGAAAATAGGGATAAAGTTGCTTAAAAGGGCGTATGAAAATATAAGGGTAAAGAGCATGTCTGCTAGGGTTAAGTAGATAATGGCTTTGATAAGCTTGTTGAGATGCTCTACATGATAAATTTTTAAAAACTCTTTAATAAAAAGAAGAGAGAAGAGTAGAATAGAGGCACGTGACAAGTGGAACAGATAGGGGTTGTGTAGACCAAATATCTCATCAAAAGGGGATATATAGATGCTGTCTAGATTGATAAGAAAAAAGAGCGTAAAGAGCTGTGCTAAACCATAATAGAGATATTGACGGTTACGAATATAGACATAAAAAGCCAAGTTATAGATACTTGCCGAGATAATAACCCCCATTGCCATGGTTGCAGAGACAAGAGCAATATTGTTAAAAGTGTGCATTGTTCCTGTATGGGATATAAAGTGTTCATTGTAGAAAAAGAAGAAGGTAATAGAGCCAAAAATTCCAATTATAGTTAGTTTTATTTTAAGTACATTATCCATAAAGATTGATTTTGTACCCTGTTTTAGAGATATTTTTTATAACCTCTTTGCCTACTACTTTTCTTGTTTTAAGAACCAATGCACGAAGGCTATCAACAGTCATTACTTTGTCATACCAAATCTCATTTTCTAGTTCGGTATAAGAGACAATACGGTTTTTATTTTTAATCAGAATATCCAACAGTTGGGCTTGAAATGAAGATAGAGGGATAATCTTATTCTCATTAAATAGAGACTGATTAAAAGTATCATACATTAATGTTTTAGTCAATTGAACCACAGAGGGATGTTTTGATTCTAGTTGAGTAAAACAGGTTTCCAACGCTTCAAATAGCTCCTCCTCTTTGAGTGGTTTACCTAAATATTTGATGAGGTTAAGACTAACTGCTTCTAGAAGATACTCTACCGAAGTGTAAGCAGTGGTAATAATAATGGGTGTCTCTTTGTCTATTGTTCGAATTTTTTTACATAACTCTAACCCATTTACTTTAGGCATCTCTATGTCTGTAATAATTACATTTGGTTTCTCTTCTTGATAAATTTGAAATGCCTCTTCACCATCTTGTGCTTCAAAAATTTTTTTAAAGTAGGGTTCTAAAAACATTTTAGTAACCATCCGAATGGGGGCTTCATCTTCGACATAGAGTAGGGTATATTTAGCTTGGTTTAAAGTTAAAGACATTTTAAAATCACTTTTTTACTATAAGGTTATTACTATTGTACTATTATTAAATAAAAAATAAAAAGGAAAGTTATGTTTAAAGATGTGCTAAAGTTGTGTATTATCTTTCTATTACTATTTGTAATATGGGGTTGTGGGACAATGAGTAAATCTGAAGAGAAACTCTCTGTGCCTCAAAAAGTCTCTATGGAGATGCCAAAAGCACTAAAAAAAGTTAATAAAAAAGTAAAAAAAGAGAAAAGTCTAGGATTTACCGAATTAAAAGAAGATGTTGCTTATTTAGAAGAGTTACGAATAGATATTGAGGTTACTCTACTCTTTATAAATCAAGTTGTTGATGAGATTGATGAACGATGTAAAAAGATTTCTCTTAACACCGTTTGTACCATTCCTGAAGATGAGTTATTTTTTATTTTTGATAAAAAACTTTCAGATAGATATGTTGTTTTAACCCATGAAAAAGCAGAATATATGATTGATGAGGAGTTAACTTTTGGAGAGATAAAGTTTATTAAATATGGCAACAGTTCAAAGTATCAATATCATATGACTATAGACACTTCCTCTGATGATGAAAAATCAAGTGAAACAATTGAGTGGTCAAGAGATGAAAATAATATCTTATCTTTTTATGTAGAAGAGAGTCCTTTATTAAAGAGTGAGATTAATATTCTCTATTCAAATGAAGCGTCTGAAAAACATATGGTAGTAGATGATTTCTATTTAGATAAAAGAGATAACAGTAGTGATGATTTTTATTTTAATTTACTAAAAAAGAGTGATCTTAATGAGACATATACACTGACAGCACGTAGTCAAAGTATAAATGCAGAACAAGAGAAGAGTAGTTTTGATTCAAAAGGTGAATTATCAAACAGTGGTGGATTTTTATACTTTAATGGATTTTTTAGTGGTGAGAAGTTTAAAGAGTATGAGACTTTTGATAAAGATGGTAATTTGTTAACATTAAAATATTGTTACGAAGATTTAGATTGTGATATGGAGGATGAGGATAGTTGGTTTTAAAGAGTCATTTTTTTGACATTTATTTTATTTATAATGTTGTTAATAGAAAACAAGAGAGGATAGCAAGATGAAAAAAGAGATTATTATTGGATTGATTGGCTTAACATTACTTGGAAATAGCAGTGACTTTTACTATGAGAATGGGAAAAAAATTGAGGTAGTTAAAATAGAGGACAGTAAACAGAAAAAGCGTAGTTCTTCTGAGGTTCAATATTATAAAACTGCTCATGGTCATAAAGTTGGTGTTAAAAATGATATTTTAGTAGAGTGTAAAGAGGGTGTTAATTGTGAAAATATTTTAAGCTCTTACTCTCTGCTCTCTATGTCTGCTTTAAGTGATACTATTTTTATTGTAACCATTGCAAAAGGTGAGAATGTATTTAAATTTGCACAAAAGCTTTATAGTGATGCAAAGATTAAACTTGCCCATCCAAATTTTAGAAAAAATAAGAGAAGAAGATAGGAGATATGATGAATTATAGAAAAAAAATAACCGTAGCCTCTTTTCTGTTAGGCTTATTGACCAGCAGTACTTGGGCAATAAGTGCTGATTTCAATGATGATGGAAGAGCAGATATTTTAGAACGTACAGGCAGTTCAAACCATATTCTTTATATGAATGCAGATGGAACTTATAAAAAAGTAAATATTGGTAAAAAATCTACAAAATATAGTTTGGTTGGAACAGGTGACTTTAATGGAGATGGAATTAGTGATCTCTTTTGGAGAGTTGGTAACAGCAATACTTTATGGCTAATGAATAAAGATGGCTCTCATCAGTGGAAATATATTGGTAAGAAATCTACCAAGTATAAAATAGCAGGTTTGGGTGATTTTAATAATGATGGAGTAACCGATATTTTTTGGCGTAGAGGAAACAGTAATACTCTATGGTTAATGAATGAAGATGGTTCTCATCAATGGAAATATATTGGAAGAAAGTCTACCAAGTATAAAATAGCAGGTTTGGGTGATTTTAATGATGATGGAGTAACCGATATTTTTTGGCGTAGAGGAAGCAGTAATACTTTATGGTTAGTGAATGAAGATGGTTCTCACAAGTGGAGATATATTGGAAAAAAATCAACACAATACAGAGTAGCAGGTTTGGCTGATTTTAATGATGATGGAATAGTTGATATTTTATGGCGAAAAGGTAGTGGTACTTATTTGTGGTATATGAATGAAGGGGGAACACATAAATATAAAAATGTAGGTATTAACCGTGCAAGTCTAGAGAGTATTGCTGATTATAATGGAGATGGAGTAGCTGATATTTTATGGAAAAGTAGCAACCATCTTATTTGGAGGATGAAAGATTTAGGATCATTTACCAAGTTTTCAGATAAAAATCTACTTCCTATAGACAACAGTGAGTATATAAAAAAAGCAAAGAAAGAACCCTATTTTAAATATTCTTGGCATATCAATTCATCTAATAATATTTTAAATAATACAGGAGTTACTATTGATACTCATGCCGATATAAACGTAACTGAGGCATGGAAATCAAGTATGGGTAAAGATGTAATTGTAGCTGTAATTGATGATGGTGCAGAGGTAGAGCATGAAGATTTAAAAGAGAATGTTTTATTGGCATATAATGCAGACAACGGTAGTAATAAGGTTAATCCTAACTCTGATGAAGGGTCACATGGAAACACTTGTGCAGGTTTTATTGTTGCACCGATTAATGGAAAAGGTATAGTAGGTGTTGCTCCTAAAGCTAAAATAATTATCATTCGTCAAGAGTCATCAGTAGATTCTGATGTAATTAGAGCTTTTGAGTATGCAAAAAAGAGTGGAGCAAAGGTTATTAGCTGTAGTTGGGGAACAAATGATGTCTCTGATATTTTGGTTTCAGAGTTAAAAAAGATGTATGATGCAGGTATTACAGTTCTATTTGCTTCTGGTAATGAGGGTACATCTCTTGATGGTTCAATAAATGGGTATGAAATCAATGATGAGTCAGAAGTAAAATGGGTTATTGGTGTTGGTGCAAGTGGTGAAAATAATGATGTTACCACATATTCAAACTATGGAAAAAATATTGATGTTATCGCTTGTGGTGGAGACACAGAACTCTCTTCTGGAGTATTGGGCTTAGATGACATGGGTGAACGGGGTCATGATAAGCAACGAGATTTGGTAAACAACAACTACTCTTTTACCGATGGAACAAGCTTTGCAACACCTATCACAGCAGGTGTAGTGGCACTAATGTATGGTGTTAATCCAAATATCACACCCAAACAAGTTAGAGAAATATTGATTAAAAGTGCCGATAAAGTTGGTATAGAAGTTGATGCCTCTTATGATAAAAATGGCTTTGATATGAGACGAGCGTATGGAAAGGTTAATGCAGGAAAGGCTGTTGAAATGGCGAAAAAATTACGCTAATTTGGGCAGAATCTGAAAAAAAAGCAGAAAAACTTTAAAAAAATATAAAAATTTAAAAATAGACATTTTTTTGACACAAACTTAAATTACAATCCTTTTAATAAAAAAAAGATTAAAAGGATTGTTGAAATGATGGTTGATATATTACGTCTATTTGGAGTGTTTGCTATTTTATCTACAGCTACTTTTGCTTATAGTTCAGCAGAAGAGGATGAGGCTAGGGATAGATGTTTGCAGATGAAGAGTGAGCAAGAGAAAAAGAGTTGTATGGTTCAGTTTGAAAAGAAATTTTACCCTGAAAGTGTTTACAATGATGAGGAGTTACACTGGAGTGATATTGACTGGAGTTATCACTCTTAGTTTTGATAAATCAAGTTTTACCTCTGTTCCTTCCCCTTTTTGGGAGATAATTTGAATCTTTATTTTGGCTTCATTACAATAAGATTGAACCAAGGCTAAACCAATTCCTTCTCCATATGTACTGTTATCCAACTGATAGTATCGTTCAAAGATTTTAATAAGTTCATGCTCATCTATACCCACTCCTTGGTCTTTAATTGTTAATATATACTCTTTTAGCTCAATAGTAATTGTACTCTCTTTATTAGAATACTTCATGGCATTGGTGACAATATTTTCAAACATCTTTTCAAAACCAATTTTGTCAGCATTAATAGTACAAGAGGATAGCTCAAGTATAAATGGATTGCGTTTTAACAGTTTCATTACTTCTATTCGCTCTTCTATTAGTGATTTTAGATTAAAAAATTCTTTTTCAATGGGTAGAATCTCTTTTTTTATATTATAGATTAGTTCAGCATAAAGGCGTTGAAGTCTTGTGGTAGAGTCCTCTATTCTTTTAAGTCGGATTAACCCTTTTTCACTCTCTTTTAGTGTTCGTTTAAGGAGTTTGCTGTTTGCTTGAATGGTTGATATTGGAATATTGAGTTCATGTATTATCTCATTGGTTAGGTTCAGTAAATTGCTATCAACTCTAAATTTTGAATTTAAAATATACATTGAGAAAATATATCCAAATGCCAAAGAGAGAAAGAGTAAAATTATAAATAGAAGGGTCTGATTGGGTTTGGCTTTTAGAAGGGTGTCATATATGCCTAAAAGAAGTAGTGTTGAGAGTGTATAGATGATGGTTGCAATTAATATCTGTTTTTTCATGAATAGATAATATCTATTTAACACTAAATTAATACTTCTTCTTTATTATTGTATCTATAATAAAGAGGAGTTATGAAATGAGAAAAGTTATCTATTTATCGTTGGCTGTGGTTGCTTCAGTTCAAGCAGAAGAGATGTTGGCAGATATTTCAGTTGTGGAGAAAGAGACAACCAAAGTTGTTGAAAATATTAGTGGTGAAGAGTTGAAAAGTGCCGACTTGGCTGAAGCACTCTTTAAGAATGTTCCAAGTATATCGATTATACGAAGAAGTGGGATTGCTAATGATATTTCTCTACGTGGGCAGAAGAGAGACAATATTAATGTAACCATTGATGGTGCAAAAATTTGTGGAGCGTGTGTAAATCGAATGGATCCTCCCACTTCACATGTTGTGACTCATGCCATTGAAGATGTAGAGGTACAAGAGGGACCTTTTGATGTTGAAGAGTTTGGAGCATTGAGTGGTTCTATTAAGGTAAAAACAAAAAAACCGACAAAAGAGTTACATGGGGATGTTGCTTTAAATGGTGGAAGCTTTGGTTATAAAAAAGCTTCTGCTACTGTTTCGGGGGGAACAGATAGTGTTAAGTTTTTAATCTCTGCCTCTACCGAAGAGGGAGAGCAGTATGAAGACGGTAATGGAGACAACTTTTCTGAACAGTTGAAAAACTATACAGGAGATAGCGATGCTAAAGCTTTTAACTATTCTCAAAAGAATGAAAATAGAGATGCGTTTAAAAAAGATATGCTTATGGGAAAACTTTTTGTTGATATATCTGATAATCAAGAGCTAAAATTGAGTTATACAGCCAATAGAAGTGATGATGTTCTCTACCCTTCAAGTAAGATGGATGCTGAGTATGACGATAGTGATATGTTAAATTTGGAATACTCTATCAAAAATCTATCGGACTACTCTAAAAAGATTGATTTTCAACTTTATCAATCTGAAGTTGACCATCCTATGAGTACAAAATATAGAGCATTGGCTGAAAAAAATGGAAAATATATGACCCACCACTTAACTACTAAAATGCAAGGTGCAAAATTAAAAAACGCTCTTGATGCTTTTGGTGGAGAGATAACGTATGGGGTTGATACAAGTAGAAGAAATTGGGATGGAAAATATACCTCAACAACAGTTGATGGCTCAAAACCAGTTATGAATATTGGAGAGAGTATTGATGATGTTGATACTCAAAATTTAGGCTTTTTTCTAAAAGGGAAGAGAAGTTTTGGAGATGTTGATTTAGAGGCTGGATTGAGATATGATGATACAACCATAGATACTGCATCTTCTACAGAAAAAGATACCGATTTTAAATCAACCAGTGCCAATATTGTTGCTCTTTATCATATGGATAATGCGACCAATCTTTTTGTTGGTATGGGAAAATCTAATAGAGTTCCCGATGCAAGAGAGCTATACAATACCAAGTACAATACAGCTGTAAAACCAGCTAAAAAGATACTAAATGGAAATCCATCTCTTAACCAAACAACCAATTATGAGTTGGATATAGGTTGGGAAAAAGAGCTGGATAGTGGAACTATAAAGGTAAAAACATTCTATTCAAAGCTTAAAGATTATATCTATTACAATGGCTCTTTAAAGAGTCGTAATTTTGAGAATATAGATGCCACCATTTATGGAGCAGAGTTGAGTGGTTCATATATGCCAACAGATGAACTCTATCTCTCTGCAGGTATATCGTATAAAAGAGGAAAAAAAGATACCCAAACCACAGGACAAACAGGTAACAACTTAGCCGATATAAGCCCTTTAAAATTAAATGCTTCTGCAACTTATGATTATGATGAAAATGGAAGGGTAGAACTCTCTGTTATTGCATCAGATAGATGGGACAAAATAGACAGTGAAAATGGAGAGCAAGATTTGGCTGGTTTTGGTGTTTTTAATTTAAAAACGGTAAGAGAATTTGATAGTGGAGTAGAGTTAACCCTTGGTATGGATAATATTTTAGATAAAACATATGCCACTACCAATACATATAAAGATTTAATTTTAATGACCGATGGTTCTGATACCATGCTTATTAATGAGATGGGACGTTATCTTTATTTGAATGCTAAATATCGGTTTTAATTCATATAGGTAGATTTTTTTAACCGATAGCCCACACCACGAATATTTTCAATATAAGGAAAATATTTTTTTAATGTGGTGATATAGACCCGTATTGAGCCAAGACTAATCTCTTGGTTTGTATGCCATAGTTGCTCTTCTATGGTCTCTAATGATAGGACTTCTCCTTGTTGTTGAAGCAGTAGAAGTAGTAACTCAACCGATTTATTCCCTAGTTTAAGAACTTCTCCTTTATATAAGACCTTTTTTGCCTCAATATCAATAAGATACTCTCCTATTTTAATCTTTTCACTTCGTATTTGTCGCCTTAATATGGCTCTAATTCTGAGTAGAAGTTCATCTAAATCAATAGGTTTTTTCATATAATCATCTGCCCCAATATTGAATCCTTGGGTTAATGAATCTTTATCTGAACGAGAGGTTAAAAAAATAGTTGGTGTTCTATCATTGGCTTCACGAAGCTGTTTTAAAAGTGAGAATCCATTTTCATAAGGAAGATTAACATCAAACAGATAGAGGTCAAATTTCTGTTGGTAGATTATATCCAAGGCAGAGTAGGGGTCAAGGGTTGTTACTATATCAAATCCCTCCTCTTCTAGAAAATCTTCTAGGGTATCATTAAAAAGTTTATCATCTTCTAGTAGTAGTATTTTCATCCTCTATCTCCAAGGATACCTCGTCCATAATCTTTGATTTGGGCGAGGAGGAATTGGTAGAACTTGTTAT
>Ga0256828_1000843_pt1 | contig 19886 bp, 16 predicted proteins | sample CV88metaG_FD_185993 | JGI IMG/M metagenome (GOLD analysis project Ga0256828, IMG submission 185993) | Hydrothermal vent microbial communities from East Pacific Rise, Pacific Ocean - CV88 | ecosystem: Environmental > Aquatic > Marine > Hydrothermal vents | place: Pacific Ocean: East Pacific Rise...
ACACTCACTCAAAGCTATCCCTTCTCTTAGTCCATCATCAATAATAATTGAACTGTTTAAATCTAATAATTTAAATATTTTTTGATATATCAAAATACCAGCAATTATCAAATCATCTCTACCGACACCAACAGCTTCTACTCTTTGCTCTTGGCTCATATTTAGTAGCCTATTTAGATATAGTTGTAGCTCATCAAGATATATGAGTGTTCCATTTATCTTACTACTATCATAAGATTTATAACTCATTTTATGTTTCATAGAAGCTAGTGTTGTAGGTGTTCCTGCTGTGGCTATTAGTGAGTTTACTTTTGGGTTTTTCTCATAGATAATCTTTATAAACTCTTTTAGTGATAGAAACTCTTTATCCAAATTTTTAGAAATCTCATCTAAGGTTGTATATCTTTGAGCAATGGTTACTATACCGATAGGAAAGCTCTTACTAATGACTCTATCTTTATACTTAAATGTAATCTCTGTTGAGCCTCCACCTATGTCTATAAGGGCAAACTCATCATTTGAGATATTTAACTTTTTTACTCTATACTCTATCGCTTTTAGAGTCAATTTTGCCTCAAGCTCTCCATCTATAATCGTAAATTTTACACCTGTTTGCTCTGATATATATTGAAGTACATCTGACGAGTTTAAAGCAACTCTGATAGCTTGGGTTGTGTATGCTACCACTTTATGGTTTGTAAAATCATATAAAGTTTTTGCCTCCAAGATAGCACAAACGACTCTCCTCATAGCCTCCTTTGATACAATCTTACTCTGGTGTAGATTATCGGCTGTTTTTACTATCTTTTCAAACGCCCATAAAAAAGTATCTTTTTGACAATCATAGGCTACAAATCTGATAGTATTTGAGCCTAAATCGATAGCCAATACTTTAGTGTTCTTCTCTAAACTCAAAACCACTCTCTCTAAGTTTTGTACGGATAATCTCTTGATGCTCTGAGCCTTTTGTCTCGATAGCTACATTTACCAAAGCATCACCAAACTCTAAATCTGTTGATGTTCTATCATAACCTATCTGAACTATATTTGCCCCAACTTCTGTCAAAATGGAAGTGAAGCTCTCCAAAGCACCAGCCTTATCTACTAAAGTTACTACCAACTTCATCTTTCTAGCACTCTTCATCAATCCTTTTTCTATGATGAGAGATAACATAGTAACATCTATATTTCCACCACTAAGGACGATACCTACTCTACTCCCCTTCTCTAGCTCTATCTTACCTTGGATTAAAGAGGCTACTCCAACTGCTCCAGCCCCCTCTACAAGTAGCTTTTGTCTCTCAAGCAAAAAGAGTATAGCAGCAGCAATCTCATCTTCACCTACACCGATAAACTCATCTACATTTTTCAAGATATAATCAAGAGTGATAGCCGATGTATCTCGTACAGCTATACCATCAGCGATAGTACGAACACTTAGTGTATCTAAAGGCTTTTTTGCCTCATAAGAGTTTCTCATAGCTGACGCACCAAGTGCTGATACACCTATGACTTTGATATCAGGGTTGATACTCTTTATCGCTGTGGAGATACCACTGATGAGTCCTCCACCACCAACAGGAACAACAACAGCATCAAGATTTTCCACCTCATCTAACATCTCTAAAGCGATAGTACCCTGCCCTGAGATAACCTCATCATCTGTAAAAGGGTGAACAAACTCCAACCCCTCCTGCTTAGCGTAAGATATGGCATAGGCATAAGCCTCATCATAGTTACTACCATGGAGTATAACCTTAGCACCAAGAGATTTAACCCCTTGGACTTTAGTAAGAGGTGTAGATTCGGGCATCACAATCGTAGCATCTATATCAAAATATTTGGCACTATATGCTACCCCTTGAGCGTGATTACCAGCACTAGCTGCTACAACTCCTCCACTTTTACCACTCTCTATCAAAGATGCGATACGGTTAAATGCGCCTCTTAGTTTAAATGCTCCTGTAACTTGAAGGTTCTCTTTTTTAAGATACACCTCATATCCACTCATCTCACTTAAGAGTGGAGCATAAGCAAAAGGTGTTTTATGTACTATCTTTTCTATACGATTATGTGCTATTTTTATACTATTTAAGTCTATCATCAATAATTCCTGAGTAAAATTGCCAATATTATATCAAAATAAGGATAAACCAATGGAGTGTGAATTTCCAACAATCAATAGTAATAAAGAAGAGATGAGAGAGATATTTGATAGTGTCAAAACGATAGCTGTACTAGGACTATCTCCAAATCCTGAAAAAGCGAGTCACAGAGTTGCTAAGTATCTACAAGAGGTGGGATACAAAATAGTACCTGTATATCCAAAAGAGGATACAATATTAGGAGAGAAAGTATATCGTTCACTTGCTGAGATACCTTTTGAGGTAGATATGGTAGATATATTTAGAAAACCAGCAGTATTTGATGCTATCGCTGATGCGTGTATCGCTAGAGGTGATATCAAAGTATTTTGGGGTCAAATTGGACTTGTAAATAATGCTGCTGCTCAAAAAGCAAAAGATGCTGGTATGAAAGTGGTTCAAAACTTCTGCTCTATGGTTGAGCATAAATCTCTATAACTCTACAAAATATCTCAAATAGTCAATATTTGGGATATTATTATGATTTACCTATAATTCTATTATAAAATATCACAAAAAGAGAATATTATGAAACTTTCTAAACCCGTTATACTATCTATCACTCTAGCGATATTTTTTATCGCTACAAATAGTAGAGTTATATCTTTTATATCACCATCTACACCATTTATATTTAATCTAAAGAGTAAACCTATACAGACAGTAGAGTATCTAGGTGAAACACCTTCAAGTAGATTAGCAAATAGTAAAACAACTATCGGTGTATATTCGACAAAAAAAGATAACTCACAACTAAAAGAGATTTTTCAAATAGCAGGTGTACCTTACCTTATCTCAAATGAGATATACAACTTGAAAAAGAGTCAAATAATCTTTTTAGACTTAGATAGTAACAATCCAAATGCTCTAACAAGAAGAGAGGTACTCTTTTTAAGTGAGTTTGTAAAAAAGGGTGGTACTCTAGTAGCAACTGGTAAGTTAAACCATAGATTTGGTGAGATAAAAGAGCTATTTGGATTTTATAGATATAAAGAGTCAAATCTACACAATAAACTACTACTCTTAGATAGTAACTTTTTCAAATATCTTGATACAAAAGAGGAAAAAGAGTATCAACTATCAACTATCAACATATCTCCAAAAGTAGATAGTATCATACTCAACCTAGCCAAGCCTATCGCAACTTATGAAGATGGCTCTACTGCTATTAGTATCAACCACTATGGAAAGGGTAAAGCTATAAATATAGCCTTATCACTAGATACCCTTAGATATAAAAATCTACTAGATAGAGACTTCAATGCCAATAGTGATTTTATAAATGGTTTTGAACCACTATCTGATTTTATTATCCTCTTTATAAAAGGTGTATATGATAAAACTTTAGATAAATCTATCACACTACACACATCAGCATACAGCACTCAATCTGCTATCATTATGACACACAACATCAAAAGAGAAGACAACTTAAAAAGTGTAGATAGATTTATAGATATAGAGAGAGATTTAAATATCTCATCAAGCTGTTTTTTAAATGTTAAGTACCTATCAGACAGTAGTGTAAATGCCTTTTTTAAACCTGAAAACTTTTCACATATACAAGAGCTTTTTAATAGTGGTGTAGAGATTGGACTACTATCACAACCTATACATAAAAATCTCTTTATACTTCCATACGGCAGTTGTAGAGAGAAGTATCCACTCTATCAACAGTTTGGTATATCTGATATAAATAATGCTAAAACTACTCTTTGTGGAGAGCTTAAAGTACCAAAAGAGTTACTATATGGTATAGGTGTTGATAGGGTTGTTAGTTTTAGAAGTGATGAGTTTATATATAATCACAACTTGCCACTTGTATTAGAGGAGTTAGGGTATAGATACTCCTCTTTATTTTCAGCTGAAGATGTACTATCATACTATCCATACAGATACCCAAATGGATACAATAAGTTTGAAAAGATAGGTAAGATATGGGAGATACCAATAACACTTGATAACCACTCTCTTATACCGATATATCTCAAATATTTTCACTATAAATCACTATTTAAAAAGATATATGATAATGGTGCGATTTTCAATATGGAACTTACCCCTAAAAAATATATCTTTGATGAGTATTTTATAAAACTATTTTACAACTCACTACCAAAAGATATATGGAAGTGTAACATATCAGAATTTGGTAGTTTTTGGGATAAACGAGATAGAGTTATCTTCAGATATAAGATAGAAAAGTCAAGACATCAGCTAGAAAACTCCAATCTAGTATTGGAGATATACTCACCAACTGAGATAGATGGTTTAACATTTAAGATGAATAATCTTCACATAAAAGAAGAATATGGTATAAATATAGATGGTGATAAGTTTTCACTAAATATAAAAAAAGGTATAAATAGATGGGTATTAGAATTAGAAGATTAAGTTTAGGATTACTCTTTTTATTTAACTTAAGTTATGGGCTTGATTTGGATAAGTTTCCTCTAAATTCTGAAGTTGATGTTACAGAGTATAGTAAGACTCAATATGGTGTAGAGCTTATAGGAGAGAAGAAAAAATCTCCATTGGCATACACTCCAAAAGCTAACAGTTATGATATAAAATTTAGAGCAAAAGAGTATAAAATAAAAGTTGGTGATATCGTGGTTTATGATTTAGCATCAGATAAAAGTCCATATATCAATATACTAGATTATGATAAATTAACTATTAAAGGCGATATATCACAGTGTAAATTGGCGATATCCGATAGAGGGCTATTTTTAGCTGAAGATAACACTCCACTAAAGTTAAAAAATGGTTCAGTTATGATAGAGGAGCTATACTCTAAATTGGATTTGACTAAACTCAAATCTATAATTCTATTTAAATCAAATCCTAAATGTAGTATCAAGAGTATAAGCGTATCTAAAACTCCTAAAAAAGAGTTCTCATACTCAAAAGATAAAGCTACATGGTTATGGAACCCGAAAACTCCAATATCTATGAAGAAACTTAAAAAGTATCATATCAATAAAATGTATATACAAGTTAGAGATGGATTTGAAAAGAGAGTATCTAAACTAAGTAGAGATGGTATCACTATCTTTGGACTCAACGGTTCACCAAAAGATATATATAACTATGAGCATTTGAAAAAAGATATACTACTCTTAGCAAAACTAAAAAAAACTATACCAAATATCAAAGGGTATCAGATAGATGTAGAGCCTTATACATTAAGAGAGTTTAGTACAGATAGAGAGGCTACTTTAAAGAAGTATATCAATATGATAGAGTCTCTTAGTTCACTATGTCACAAACACAATTTACAATTTAGTATCGTATCACCATTTTGGTATCACACTATATATTATAGATATGAAAACCTAGCACAAGTTGTTTTCAAATATGCTGATGAGGTGGTTCTTATGAGTTATAGAAGTGATTTATCTAAAGTGATTGATATATCTAAAGAGATGTTGAGAATGGGTGAATTGAGCCATAAAAAAGTATATCTTGGTGTTGAGTTGATAAAGATACCTGATGAACACCATACAAGATATAAGATAGTATCTATCGAGAGTTGTATTACAGAAAAAGGGTTTGAAAAAGAGTGTAAAAAGCTAGAAAAGCTAAGAGAATATACCGTAAAAGGTAGCTCTATTAGCTTCTATAATCAGATAGATAAGTTATCATCTATTGATGATAGAGATATTCCATTTAGCTCATTTAAAGGGTTTGTACTTCACCACTATGGCGTTTTACCATAAACTTTTAAAATCTCTTTTAACATAGACATTCTCTTATCAAACCAATAGCTGTGAAAAAGAGTCTTTTTTGGCTCTTCTTCTAAGAGTCTTAATACTATATTATAATCCATCGGATTTGGATTTAGTAGCGATATATCAACATATATCAGCTCAATCCCCAAACTTTTACATACAGCTTTCTCCTCTTTTAGCAACTCTTTTAATATAGGACTCTTAAAGTCAAGTAGAGCTATAACTCTTTGGATATGATACCTATGTTTATACTCCTTTAACTCTTTTTTATCAGGAAATGTAGCGATATAGTTAGCATCTACCTTATACTCTTTTTTTAAATCAAATAGCTCTAGAGGCTTTATATAGTGGTCTATATATTTGTAGTTAATCAAGATAGCTACAACATAAAATGAGAAGAACATCGCAATCAATGTATAACGAGCAATTTTCTTTATAAAATTTATCACAATGCCTTCCTTTTTATCTCACCCCAGTTTGTATTTCTTACATTAAATGTAGCTATAAAAAGCTCTGCTTTGAGTAGTGGTTTATAGAAAAATGGCTCAATAAAGCCAAGTAGAAACAGTTTGAAAAATGGCAACATACCTTTATATGCGTGTTTAGCAAAAATCTCAAGATAAAGAGAGATGATATTTAAAGATATACCCCATACAAACTCTAGCAAGAAAAAGAGTGTCATCGTTGTAGCATTTATATATCCAACAAAGTAAAATACCAAGATAGATAAGATACCAACAAATGTGATAACAGGCCCTAGTGCTTCAACTATCAAAAAGTATGGCATAGTGATAAGTCCTATTGTTTTATACTTTGGATTAAACATCATATCTTTATGGTACAGCAGACACTCCAACAGTCCTCTTTGCCATCTATTTCTCTGTTTTAACAAAGAGTCATAATCAGCTGGACATTGAGTCCAACAAAGAGCCTCTGGTACAAATCCGATAGTGTGTTCTATTCCATTTTGATAACAGTATTTTCTAAGTCTTAAGAGTAAATCAAAATCCTCTCCAATAGCGTGACGATAACCACCTATTTTTTTGATAAGCTTCTTATCAAATACACCAAAAGCACCTGAGATAAGGATAAGCCCATTTAGTGGTTGCCACCCTACCCTACCAGCAAAGAAACCACGAAGATACTCAAGTATCTGGAAACTCTCTATAAGGTTATTTGGTACTCTCTTCTCTATCAAAGTGTGATTTTCAATCTTAGAACCGTTTGTGATACCGATAGCTGCTCCTGCTGCTATAACTCTTCTATCTTTTAAGAACTCTTGAGCCGATTTTGTCAAAGCATCTTCTTCTAAGATTGTATCAGCATCAACACAGCAAATAAGTGGGTATTTTGAGATATTGATACCAACATTTAGAGCATCTGACTTTCTACCATTCTCTTTATCTACAACTATAAGCTTCTTATAGAGTTTAGATTTATAAACTTTACGGATAGGCTTATGTTCCAACTCCAAATCATAAAGCTCTTGACTCTCATACAAATCAAAACTCTCTATCAATCTTGCCATAGTGTTATCTGTACTTCCATCATTGATAATAACTACCTCAAAGAGTTGATACTTAACTTTTAAAAGAGAGTGAACAGAAGAGACGATAGTCTGCTCCTCATTAAAAGCTGGTGCTAAGATAGATATTGGGATAAACGCATCTGTACCTACTAGCTCCTCTAAAACAACATCGTTCGCATAGAAGTAGTTCATAATCATCTGCTTTAGAGTAATCCAAGTCATAATGGTTGTAGAGAGATTTGTAATAGTCAAATAGAGTAGATATATAAGCTGAATATGTCCAAAAAAATAAACTACTGAATTCATTTAAACTCCAAACAGCTTGACATAGCATATGTAAGATACCTATTCTCTGAATACAACTCTTTTTCCATCTCTAAAATCTCCTCTTTAGTTATATTGTGACGAAGAAGTGCTGAGTGAAAATTACTTCTTACGATTTTATTCTCATCATATAGATAACATATCAGTTTATAGTGCTTTGTCTTATTTAACACATCTAATCCCAAATTGGCGATAGCTATCCTCACTATATCATCTGATGAGTTATAGTTTTCCAAAATAAGATGGTTAGAACGGACATTCCATGTTTTCATAAGTCTTAAAATAGCAGCTGTAAGCTCAGCATTATTTTTGTGTTGTCTTTGAATATCTAAAAATATACTCTTTAACTGTTTATGTTTCTCTATCTGAGATAGAGCATATATAAAAGATATAACAGTCGGAATATGCATCAAGTCTTGGATTGTCATATAGATAAATCTAACTATCTCATTATACTCCATATCCTTAATAGCCAAAGCAAAGAAAAACTGGTTATATCTTCTATCTACATATTTTGTATTATAGAGCCACTTTAACATACTATATAGTTCAAACAGATCTTTTGCTGTTGTAGCAATTAGAGCATATCCATACAGAGAGAGAGTAACATACTCCAAACTATTCTCTCTATTATAGACAATCTCTCTAAAACGCATCTTCTCTTTTGGATTATTTAATATCGCTAAAAGAGATAGATAGTGTAGCTTTTTGATTTTCAATCTAGCTTTATCATACTTTTTCTCAACAATAGTCAATATATGTTTATCTTGTATATACTGCTGTATCTTCTCTTTTTCAAAGATATCATCAGTTATATTCATTCTATGTCCCAACTCATAGATGTATGACAATAACTTTTTATTATCTTTAGGTAAAGTATCTAGTAAAAAAGCCTCTGATTGGTAGTAGCTGATATTTCTTTTTACAACCTTTATTCTATGTGATGATATCCATTTTAAGACAAAAAAAGCAAAAAAGCTAATTATGGATACAAAGAAAAATCCAATCGTTAAATACCATACAACCCATACAACATCATTTGAAAAATCCATCATACCTACCAGTAGTATCTAACGAAAATATTTAACTCTTTACGATTGTAATTCTTAGTAGGAACATCAAACTTCTCATAACCTACATTTCCACCGATATAATAGTTCTCATTTATAGGTACTTCACACCCTGCTTGAAACTTATCAACAGTTACATCATCTCTTAATATAATACTAATTTGGTCATCACTCTCATACGAATCTGACCTTACATAAGAGATATAATATTTATGATGTGGTGCTACTTTATAATCTAATCTATTGCTTATAGCCCAACTTTTATTGCTAGTTACATAAAATCCTGTCTGAGTAAAATATAAATTATCATTAAAGTAGTATGTATAGAGTGCGATAAGTGTATTTGTATGGATAGCACTATATTTAGCATAGTTATACCCCAAACCAAACTCCCAACTACCTATATCATAGTATTGATGCCAACCGATAGAGTATTTAGAGTAAAAATCAGCACTAGGGGTAAATGATAATGATAGATAACCCCACCAAGGTTTTGGCATAGTTGGATATAACTCTGCTGAGTATTGAATATCGTGAAGTCCATATCTATGTGTATCATCTATTCTATTATAAAGTGTAAAACCTCCAATAGGCAAAGTCGCCTCTATATACTTTGTATTATCCGTATATCGTTTATCTGAAAATCTAAAGTAGTCATACCCTATACCAACCATATACTCTTTTTTCGTCTGCTCCTTAGCCGAACTCATCACCTCATACTGTAAATCATCATTTGTAACAAAAATCTTCTTAGGTTTTTTCTTAACTATATGACTCTTCTTAACTCTTCTTTTTACAACTTTTCTCTTTTTGACTACTCTCTTTTTAGCATACTTAACTTTCTTAACTTTTTTAGGCTCAAGAGCATTTTCCAACTTCACAATCTCTTTTTTATAACTCTTCTTTCCAAGCTTCTCTAAAGAGTTATATTTAGCTAAACTCTCTCTATACTGCTTTGTCCAAAAGTACAATCTAGCTACACTCTCTTTAGCCTCTATACTCTTAGGGTATAGTCTCTCTAACTCTTGTGCTACACTAAGTGCTTTATTGAACTCTTTTTTAGCAATATATGCCTTCATTTTATTCCATAAAACATCATAATCACTCTTGGCAAAGCTATCTAATTTTTCAATCTTCTCTATCTTCTTATCAGCTGAATCTGTACTTTTTATATCTTTTATATTTTTAGCTACACTTATCTGTTTATATAGTTTAGACTCTCTATCCCCACTCGCATTTATGATACTATAAGCCTTATCTACTTGATTATCCCAAAATAGTAACTTAGCGTAAGTTTGAGCTAACTTACTATCTTTACTATTTTGACTATACATATCCTCAGCTAAAGCAAGAGCCTCTTTTACTCTCTTTTGAAGCACTAGTTTATTTATCTGTTCTATCGCATAACTAGTCTCTACTGATGCTTGAAGCACTACACTACTAAATGAGAGTGCCAAAGTACTAAGAAGTAATTTTCGTATCATATAAACTACCTTTATATCTTCAATGGTTTGATTTCTATAATTATCTCCAAACTTCTATCAGATAATACTTACTTTTACCATATACATATAGATATATACACTCTTCAAGCTATTATATCCATATAAAAAAGCATTAATATACTCAAATATAATAATATTATAATTATGTTGATATATAATATTTCAAACACCATATAAAGGGTAAAAATTGTTTGAAAATAAAACTATTATGATTACAGGTGGAACAGGCTCTTTTGGAAACGCTTTTATACAGAGATATATAGATAGTGATGTCAAAAAGATTGTTATATTCTCAAGAGATGAAGAGAAACAAGATAAGATGAGGCTACTATATCAAAATCCAAAACTAAAATTTATCATAGGTGATGTAAGAGACTACTCACACCTCTATAATAGTATGAAAAACATAGATATCGTTTTTCACGCTGCTGCTTTTAAACAGGTACCATCTTGTGAATTTGCTCCACTTGAAGCGACAAAAACAAATGTATTTGGTACAGATAATGTTATAAATGTAGCCATAGAGAGAGGTGTTAGTGATGTGGTATGCTTAAGTACAGGTAAAGCAGTCTATGCCATCAATGCGATGGGACTATCTAAAGCTTTGATGGAGAAAGTAATCATCAATAAAGCTAGAGAGTTACGAGAAGATGGTGAGTGTAAAACAAAACTAAAATTTATACGCTTCTCCAATGTATTTGCGACTCGTGGTTCAGCTATCAATATCTTTACACAACAGATAAAAAATGCTCAGCCTGTAACTGTAACAAATCCTGATATGAAACGCTCTATTATGACTATGGACGAAGCTGTGGATTTGGCTGTTTTTGCTATGGAAAATGGTGAGTGTGGAGACCTCTTTATCTATAAGGCAAAAAGAACATCTCTAAGAGAGTTAGTTGAGTATCTATTTGAGATATATGATGCTAAAAATAGAGAGATACAGGTCATTGGTGCTAGACATGGTGAAAAACTAGAAGAGACTATACTTAGTGATGATGAGCTACTTCGCTCTGTTGATATGGGTGATTTTGTAAGAGTTCGTATGGATAGAAGAGGTTTAAACTATGTAAATAAAGAGTTTAAAACACAAAATAGAAGAAAAGCACAACAAGTACCACCAAAAATAGAGACTCAAGTGCCAGAACTGACACTAGAATATCTCAAAAATATTATACAAAAGCATAACCTTATACACACTTTACAGTGTATATAGAAATCACTTTCTAACTAAAAATACTCCACTCTCTATATGAGATGTGTGAGGAAACTGGTCAAATATAGCACTATTTACAACTTTATGACTCTTAGTTAAACTCTCTAAATCTCTTGCTAGAGTTTCAGGATTACAAGAGATATAGATGATGTTTTCTATATTTGATATAAGCTCTATCGTATCACTATCTAATCCAGCACGAGGTGGGTCAACCAATACAGAGCTAAAGTCATAACTATCCAAATCAATACCACTAAGTCGTCTAAACTCTCTCTCTTTATTTAGTGCTTGTGTCATCTCCTCAGATGAGAGTCTTATAAATGATATATTCTCAATCCCGTTTAACTCACAATTTTGTAGTGCTGAGTTTATAGAGCGTTTAGATATCTCTGTGGCTAAAACTTTATCGAAATATTTTGATAGTGGGATAGTAAAGTTTCCAAGCCCACAATAACTCTCTAGCAAATCTTTTCTCTCCTTGATAGAAGATATTTGCGAGATAGCCCACTCTATCATAGCTACATTGGCATAAGGGTTTGGCTGAGTAAATCCACTCTCATACTCTTTGTAGATATATGTTTGATTATCTATCTTAAGCCTCTCTACTACAAAATCATCACTAAGTATAACTTTTTGTTTACGACTTCTTCCCATCACTTTACATCTAAATCTACTCTCTAGCTCTTTTGCCTCTTGACTCCACTGCTCATCTAGCTTTTTGTGATATATCAAAGTTACCAACACCTCATCAGTAGTAGTTGCTAAAAACTCTACACTAAAGAGCTTGTGAGATAGCACTTTTGAACCATTTATAACTTCAAGCATACCCCACATACGACTCTCTATCGGCTCTATAACTTTTGGACACTCCTCTATCAAAGCTACACCATTTTTGGCTAAATTACCCATAGCATAAAAGCACTCATCTCCTTTGTGCCATATCCTAAACTCAGCTCTAGCACGATAGTGCCACTCACAAGAGCTAAAAACTTCTAACTTATCACTATAAAAAGGCTCTAAGAGAGATGATACTCTACTCTCTTTCTCTTTTAGCTGTGAATTATAATCAAACTCATACAGGCTACAACTACCACACTCTCCAAAATGCCTACACTTCAAAACTACACCTTTTTTTATATAATTTTATCCAAATTTATCTCAATTTGATATAATATCACTCATATAAGATATAAAGGAAAAATATATGTCTATTTCTGTTGTAATCCTAGCTGCTGGGCAAGGTACTCGTATGAAATCAAATAAACCAAAGGTTCTACATGAAATCTCTGGTAAACCTATGCTTTTTCACGCTATCGATGCTGCTAAAGAGATAAGTGATGATATAGTAGTTGTACTCTACCATAAAGCCAAACTAATCCAAGATAAGATAGAGGCAGAGTATGATGGGATAAGATTTCACACTCAAGATGCTATAAACTTCCCTGGTACTGGTGGAGCGATGAAAGGTGTTGAGACTAAACATCAAAAAACTCTAATCCTAAATGGTGATATGCCACTTGTTACGAAAGAGTCTCTCTTAGCACTTAGTAGAGATGGTGCTGATATCAATATGTCTGTTATCAAACTAGATAACCCTGATGGATATGGAAGAGTAGTGATAGATGAAGAGAGTGTTCAAGAGATAGTAGAGCAGAAAGATTGCTCTAACGAGCAGTTGGCTATACAGACAGTAAATGCTGGTATCTATTGTGTAGATACTAAACTTCTAAACAGATATATCCCTAAACTAGATAACAACAATGCTCAAAAAGAGTACTATCTTACAGATATCATCAAAATGGCAGTAGATGAGGGTAAAACTATACACCCTGTATATGTGAGCGAAGATGAGTTCAAAGGAGTAAACTCTAAGTTAGATTTGGCAAATGCTGAAGTTATAATGCAAAATAAGATAAAAACAGCTCTTATGAGAGAAGGAGTGATTATGAGACTTCCTGATACTATCTATATAGACTCTCGTGCCTCATTTGAAGGGGAGTCTATCTTAGAAAATGGAGTAAGTATCATAGGAAAAGCCCATATAGCAAACTCTCATATCAAAGCCAACTCAGTAGTCGAAGATAGCATCATCAAAAACTCAGACATCGGACCACTAGCAAGAGTTAGACCAAACTCAAACATCACAGATACACACATAGGTAACTTTGTAGAGGTAAAAAAATCGACTCTAAAAGGTGTAAAAGCTGGACACTTGGCATACTTGGGCGATGCGACTATCGATGAGGGTACAAACATAGGTGCTGGTGTTATCACTTGTAACTATGATGGTAAAAATAAGTATCAAACCAAGATAGGTAAAAATGTATTTGTAGGTTCAGACTCCCAACTTGTAGCTCCAGTTACTATCGCCGATGATGTTATGATAGGTGCTGGTACAACTTTAACAAAAGATGTAGAACAAGGCTCACTAGCAATAAGTAGAACACCACTTAAAGTTGTAAAAAACTTCTTTTATAAATTTTTCGGAAAAGCATAAATGTTAGTAAATCTCAGTGGTAAAAATGTACTTATTGGAGTTACTGGTAGCATAGCTGTATATAAAGCTTGTGAAGTTGTAAGGCTATTTGTCAAATCGGGTGCTAATGTTGAGGTAGTGATGACTCCTTCAGCTACTAAGTTTATATCACCTTTAACTTTTGAAGCACTCACTAGAAACAGAGTTTTAGTAGAAGAGAGTGAGAGTTGGAGTAGTGAGCTTAACCATATAGATATGGCAAAAAAAGCTGATGTTTTCATCATAGCTCCAGCTACTGCCAACACTATCAACAAACTCTCCAAAGGTATAGCTGACAATATCTTACTATCAACTGCCCTAGCTTATAGTGGTGAATTGCTCATAGCCCCATCAGCAAATACACAGATGCTTAAAAACCACTATACTCAAGGTAGTATCAAGATGTTAAAGGTAAATGACCATATCATCATAGAGCCTCAAAGCAAACTTTTAGCTTGTGGTGATGAGGGTAATGGTGCGTTGGCTGAGCCACTTGAGATATATTATCAAGGAGCAAAAGCTCTTCTAAGTGATGAGTTTTGGAGTGATAGAAGAGTAGTTGTAACTGGTGGTGGTACTAGAGAGAAGATTGATGAGGTGAGATACATATCAAACTTCTCATCTGGTAAGATGGCAAAGGCAATCGCACTTGAACTCTATCTAAAAGGTGCTGATGTCTGCTACATAACCACAAAAGATAGAGATGAACTACCAAATGATATATATGTGATAGATGTAGAAGATGCCCAAGAGATGTATGAATATACAGTAGATGCCATAAGAGTAGCCAAAAAGGGCAAAATGTCAAAAGCATCTATGAACAACACTCAAACACCTCATCTGATACAAAAACGCCCATATCTCTTTATGGTAGCAGCTGTGGCTGACTATACTCCATCTTTCCCACAAGATGGCAAACTCAAAAAGTCAATGCTAGGCGATAAGTGGAGCATAGAGTTAAAACAGACAACAGACATACTCTCAAACATAAATAAAGATGGTATCACAACCGTAGCTTTTAAAGCTGAGATGGATACTCAAGAGGGATTAGCTAATGCCAAAAATCTTCTTATACAAAAAGATGTAGATGCTGTATGCTATAACCTACTTAAAGATGCTACAAGTTTTGGTGGTGATAGCAATGAGATAACATTTATCACCAAAAACCAAGAGATACCACTAGGTAGAGATAGTAAGCTAAACCTAGCTAAAAAGATAGTATCAAATGCTAAGGCTCTCTCTAATGAGTAGTAACTCTTTGAAGCACTTAGCTATCATTATGGACGGTAATGGTAGATGGGCAAAAGCAAAAGGATTAAAAAGAACTGCTGGACACGAACAAGGTAGTGAAGTAATCCGAGATATATCCATCTACTGTGCTAACCACCAAGAGATAGAGAGTGTGACATTTTATGCCTTTAGTACCGAAAATTGGAAACGCCCTAAGTATGAAGTTGATTTTTTGATGAGACTGCTTAAAAAGTATCTTCAACAAGAGCTTCCTACCTATCAAAAACATAATATAAAATTTAAAGCCATAGGCAATATAGATGAGTTCTCCCCATCACTTCAAAGATTGATAGAAGAGATTGAGCAAAAAACAAAAAACAATACAGCACTAACTCAAGTGATGGCACTAAATTATGGTTCAAGATATGAGTTAAGCCAAGCTATAAACAAAATCATCAAAAGTGGTAAAAAAGATGTAACACCTGATGATATATCTGATGCTCTTCAGACACCATATAGCGATATTGATTTACTTATTCGTACAAGTGGAGAGAAGAGACTATCTAACTTTTTACTATGGCAAGTTAGTTATGCTGAGCTATACTTTAGTGATACACTATGGCCTGATTTTACATCTAGCGAGTTAGCAAGTATCATAGACGAGTTCAAATCTCGTACAAGAAAATTTGGAGGATTAAAGTGATGGATAGTTTTATCATAGATATATTTGTTTTTATATTTGGACTTCTTATTGGTTCATTTTTAAATGTGGTTATCTTTAGAGTACCAAAGGGTGAGAGTATATCTTTTCCAGCATCACACTGTCAAAGCTGTAACACTCCATTAAAATGGTATCACAATATACCACTCTTTTCTTGGATACTCTTAAGAGGAAAATGTGCCTTTTGTGCCGAACCTATCTCCAAACAGTATCCAGTGATTGAGTTTATCAATGCTCTTATATACCTTCTACTCTTTTATAAACTTGGGCTTGTATGGTATCTACCATTTGTGATGGCAACTTTCTCTGCTCTACTTGCTCTTGTGATGATAGATTTTGAGTATATGGCTGTTCCTGATAGTATAAACTTCTTTGCTCTAGCTACTTCACTTATCCAACCAGATTATATAGATGCTATCATACACGCTAGTATAGCAGCTGGAGGATTGTGGTTTATCGGCTTTATCTCATCTATTATCGCAAAAAAACAGGCTATGGGTGGTGCTGATGTTATAGTAGCTGGAACTATGGGTGCTTTACTTGGCTTTCCAAACTTCTTTTTAGCTATATTTCTATCAGCGATATTGGCGATAATCCCATCTCTTATCAATAGAGAAAATGGTGTTCCATTTGTTCCATTTTTGGCTATGGCTACACTTATAGTATATCTGTATGATAGTGAATGTTTAAAATTTGTGGAGACTATACTATATGGCTAAGATACTAAAAGGGTATATATCTTCAAACTTAACCAAATCTTTTTTGATGGTATTTCTACCCTTTTTCTTGATAATATCACTTATCTATCTAATCAAAATATCATCACTAACAGCAAAGATAGACCTCTCATTAAAAGAGCTTTTTTTACTATATAGCTACTCAATACCTGAGATAATCTACTACACGATACCCATATCATTTGTAGCATCTACGGCTTCACTCTTTAGTAAATTATCATCAGATAATGAACTCATAGCCCTATTCTCTCTAGGTATAGAGTCAAACTACATAGTCAAAAGAGTTCGCAATATAGCAATTTTATTTACAATCGCACTTTTGAGTATCTCTTTTATAGCTATTCCTATTAGCAAACAGTACTATAAAGCATTTAAAAATGAGAAACAGTCTCAAGCACAACTAAACCTATCAGCTGGAGAGTTAGGACAAAAGTTTGGTTCATACTATATCTATATCGAAGCAAAAGCAAAAAACAATAAAGAGTATAAAAATATAGTCATCTACAATCGTGATAAAAAATATCAAGAGGAGTTTTTTGTATCCTCTAGTGGCTCTCTTATCAACAAAAACTCATCTACAATACTTGAGCTAAAAGATGGTTACGGCTACACATATACAGATGACTCTCTCCAAGAGGCAAAATATAGTAAAATCGATGTTTATGAGAATTTAAAATATAAAAATATAGAGATATATGAGATTATAAAATATTGGGAACAGGTAAAAGATAGTAAAAAATTGAGACAAAAAGCCCTCTTTATGATTTTTGTTAGCTTCATTCCTCTACTTAGTCTATATATTATCGCATCTTTTACTATCATCAACCCTAGGTATCAGAAAAACCACACATTTACTGTTATATTTATCACAACTCTTATACTATATACAGTAGCTTCAATACTACATAAACAGGGCAATATCTACTCCATTATAGCTATCATTATTATCTTAATGGTAGTTGGTAGATTTATATTTAAAAAACGGGTTCAAAGGTATTTTTAATGAGAGTAAAATGTGTCATAGCTTATGATGGTAGTAAATTTTACGGATTTCAAAAACAAAACTCTACAAAAGATACGATAGCAACTCAGATTGAGTTGGCTCTAAAGAGTATCAATATCAACTCACCCATAGTAGGAAGTGGTAGGACAGATAGAGGTGTTCATGCCACAGGGCAAGTTATACACTTTGATATACCAAACTATTGGAGAGATTTAGAAAAGTTAAAATCTACTCTAAATCAAAAGTTAAAATATATAGAGTTTAAACATATCACCATAACAGATAGTGATTTTCACGCACGATTTAGTGCCAAAAAACGCATATATAGATATATATTTAGCACTACTAAAAAAACAGTTTTTAATCAAGATTATATCTCTTACTATGATAAGTTTGATGAGGATTTACTCCAAAAAGCACTTAGTATATTTGTAGGGAAACACGATTTTTTACATTTTCATAAAACAGGCTCTATAACACATACAACCATCAGAGAGGTATATAAAAGTTCATATATCAAAAGAGGTGATTTTCACTATATATATTTTGAAGCAAATGGTTTTTTACGCTCTCAAGTTAGAATGATGGTTGATGGAGCTATGAGTGTAGCAACTAAGAGTATCTCTTTAGAAGAGCTAAAAAAGCAGTTGGATACAAAAAAGGTATATAGAACCAAACTAGCCCCAGCAGAGGGACTATACTTGGCTCGTATTATTTACTAAGTTTCTCTTCTATCTCTTGAGCTACTGCCTCTGCTGATATGGTATCACAACAAGGCTCTAACTCTTTATCTTTTGGTGTAAACATAAACGCTTTAGCACCTTTATCTTGGATTAAATCCACAATCAAACATTGGATATTGGCAAATGGTTCTACTTCAAATAGTACATAATCATAAGATGTATCACCCTCTAACTTATCCATAAATATAGCATCATCATTTACAACATCAACACTATAACCTAGATTACCAAGAACAGAGCCATATACATTAGCAGTAAGTGCTGTACTCTTAAAGAGTAACACTCTATCTTCTTGAGATTTCTCTGCTACCTCTTTAATCTCTTCTCTTGGCTCATCTTTAATCTCTTCTACTTCAGGCTCATCTTTAGTATCTTCTACTTGAGCTAACGGCTCTTCTTGCTCTATTTTTTCTTCTAAAGCTGGACTCTCTTTAGCAACAGCTCTACTCTCTTCTTTTGGCTCTTCTTTTACCTCTTCTACTTTAGGTTTACTACTCTTCTCTTTAGCAGGAGATGTTTTTTCCTCTTCATCTTCAATGATAGCCTTACTAGCACAATACTCCATCAAAACAGCTTTTAGTGCTGGTAACTCTATCGGCTTAGATAGGTAGTTATCCATACCTGCTTTTAGATACTTCTCTTTATCACCTGTTAGAGCATTTGCTGTTAATGCCACTATCGGTATGTGATGTCTTCTATTGTGGTTTTCATACTCTATTATCTTTTTAGTAGCTTCCATACCACCCATTATAGGCATCTGAATATCCATAAATACAACATCATAATTATCAGACTCTTCCCTCTTCTCTAAAGCCTCTTGTCCATTATTTGCCAAAGTTACATTGATACCCAATCCACCTAAGATATTTTGGATAAGTTTCTGGTTAATCGCATTATCCTCAGCTACTAAGATATTAAGATTATTGAACTTAACATTATGGTGTATCGCTTTTGGAGTCTTGATATGTACCCTTTGAGACTCTTCAAATACTGTCTCTAAAGCTTTTGTTGTTTTTGTTAAGTTTGCTGGTTTGTAGATAATCTTATCTATCTTATCTGCTAAATAGTCTATTCTTGACTTCTGGTCACTTGTAGTAAATACAACAACCTTAGTATCAAACTCAACACAGTTATCAAGCTCATTGTTTCTATGACAATATCTATGGTCAATCAAGAGCAAATCAGGTAACTCTCTTTTACTCATTTGAACCAATCTCTCATAAGGTATCATATCAAATTGAGCCCCAAGAGATTCAGCATACTTTTTGAAGTTTCCATCTATAAATTCAGCAACTTCAGGTTCTGGTAGTGCTAAGCCTATCTTGTAAGGTTTTAAATCAAACTGCTCAATCTCTGGTTGATTTTGAGCTACACCCATATCTATACTAAAGAAGAATGTACTACCCTCTCCCTCAA
>Ga0256828_1000844_pt1 | contig 19886 bp, 13 predicted proteins | sample CV88metaG_FD_185993 | JGI IMG/M metagenome (GOLD analysis project Ga0256828, IMG submission 185993) | Hydrothermal vent microbial communities from East Pacific Rise, Pacific Ocean - CV88 | ecosystem: Environmental > Aquatic > Marine > Hydrothermal vents | place: Pacific Ocean: East Pacific Rise...
GGTTAAATCTGTTAAATTTTTCATAATATTACCTTTTTTATTTGAATAATATTATATCACATCTTATTTTAAATAAGTAATAATTAGAACATAAAAAGTAATAGTTCAGACATAGAAAGAAATACTAAAAACATAAAAGGTAATAGTTACACTCTCTAAATCCCTTATTTTCGGGCTTTAGAAGACCTCTACAGCTACTTACAGCTTTTCTATTAAAGAAGCTACTATTTAAATTTGTTTGGCTAAAATTTAAAAATAGTTCTATTTTGACTATTTTTAATGGATAATTGATGCTTTTTAAGAGATTTAAATATTACTTTTTATGTCTTTGGATTGAAAAATTGCTCAATCCCTACAGATATTTTATAAAATTTCAAACGTGTAGGGTGTTTTCCCATGAAAACACCAACAAAACCATCTAACAACAATCAACCAACTCTGATAAAATATTTTTACAATTATATAGATGATTCGTTTTTTGTGTTGTATTTATGCCAATATTTATTTATTGGTGTTTTCGTGGGAAAACACCCTACGTGATGAATATTTCCAATCGTCTATATTTTTTACTAATCCGTGTTTTATGGGGTTTGTATAGATGTAATTTAGAATTGTATTGTAATCTTTTTCATCTCGTATGGTATGTTCATAAAATCGTTTTTGCCATACACCTGATAGATTTCGATTGTAACTTGATTCTGTTAAATTGAATTTTGATTTATCTTTGGTTTCTCTATCAAGCCCATAGGTAAAACTTCTTTTGATATGAGCAATTATTTTTGAGTAATCTTTTGAATTTTTAGGGGTAATTATGGTGTGGAACCGTAGGGTGTTTTCCCACGAAAACACCAATATATGAGGATTGGTATAAATTTAAATTGGTTGGTCATTGTTACATGGTTTTGACGGTGTTTTCAGGGGAAAACACCCTACCCGAAATATAACCAAGCCCTCTATAATCCCTAAAAAGATAAAATTCTTTACTAAAAAACTATAGGGTGATATATTTGGAATTATCTGCAAAACTACTCTCTGATAAAAAAAGACTTCTCTCTGAAATATATTTTGAACTTCAACAACACTTTGAAAAGAAATATGGCTCTAATACTATTGTACTTATAGAGATAGGAAGTTTTTTTGAGATATATGAGGTGAATAATAGTGAGATGAAGGTTGGGAAAGCCAAAGAGATTGCAGAGCTTTTGAATATTCAGCTTACGCGTAAGAATAAAAATATTTTAGAAAACTCTATTAAAAATCCTCTGTTGGCTGGTGTTCCTACAGTTTCATTGGAACGATACTTAGCACGGCTTATTGCTATGAAAAAATATACCATTGTTGTCGTTAAACAAAAAGGAGAAGTGCCAAATATAAAAAGATATGTGGCAAATATTATCTCTCCAGGTACCAATTTTGAGTATCAGACAGAAGCTCAAGAGAATAATATTGTCTCTTTGAATATTGATAAAAACCAAGATATATATTCAGTTGGCTATTCGGCTATTGATGTTACTACGGGTAAAACGGTGGTTAATGAGATTCACTCTACTCGTGATGATAAAACTTACGCCTTGGATGAAGTCTTTAATCTGTTGCAGACCTATAACACAGCAGAGGTTGTCTTATCTTTAAAAAGTAAAGAGATAGATAGAGAGTGGTTAAGTAGCTATCTGGAACTGGGACAATTTCACACCTCTTATAACGAAAAATCCTATAAAATTGCTTATCAAAATGAACTTCTCTCTAGAGTATATGAGATTAACTCATTTCTCTCTCCTATAGAGTTTTTAGATTTAGAACGCTACCCCTATACCACCGAAGCTTTGGCTATTTTGATTGAATTTATTATAGAGCATGATGAGGCGATTATTGCCAAAATGAACCGACCTATCTTTTTAGGTGAGAGACGATATTTATATTTGGGAAATAACGCATTGGAGCAGTTGGGAGTAATCTCTAGAGATGCTTCAGAGATTACACTTATTAAGCTTATTAGTAAAACCTCTACAGCCTTTGGTAAACGGCTTTTAAAAGAGAGACTTTTATCTCCTCTGTTGGATAAAAGTATTATTGAAGAGCGATATGCACTTACTCAAAAGCTTATGCCTTTAAGTGATAAATATGAGACCTATCTGAAAAATATTTATGATTTAGAGCGTATTGTTCGACGTATTAAACTTAGAAAACTACATCCTGTTGAGCTAACCTATGTTGATATGTCTCTGGAGTCTATTATTAAACTTTTAAGTGATGCACAAAAGAGTGGTGTGGTTTTTGATGAAAAGCTGGTCTCAGAAGTACAGAGTTTTAAAAACTATCTGAGTAAAAGTTTTAACCTCTCTATTTGTGCTAAATTTAGAATTGAACAGATTAGTGACAATATCTTTGAACGTGGTATCTATCCAACAATTGATAGCATATTAGAGAAACAGAGATATGAGCTAAATAAGCTAGAAGCTGTAATGCAACATATTGATAAGCTATTTGATAAAGAGAAATTGAATAAAAATGCCAACAGCTCCTATTGTGATTTAAAATATCTAGAGAGTGAGGGTTACTCCATCACTATGACTCGAAACCGTTTTAATCTTGTTGAAAAAGAGTTAAAGAGTTCCTTTATTACCATTGATAAGAAACACTACTTCTTTAAAGATTTCTACTACAAACAGCTCAAGAGCGTAGTCAAGATAAATGCACCTTTTTTTGAAGAGATTACACAGAGTTTTGAGAGCAATAAGGTAAAGCTTGTCTCTATGGTTAAAGAGCGATATATCGAGAGCCTCGATGAGATAGAGAAGCGTTTTTCAAACTTAATTGATGAGCTTATTGTGCTTATTGCCAATATTGATGTGGCTATCTCCAATGCGAAATGTGCAAAAAGTATGAAACTAACCTGTCCAACTATTGTGGGTGGAGAGAGTGGTTTTGAAGCAATAGGATTACGACACCCCATTATCGAAGCAAATGAACAGAGTGGTATCTATGTACCTAATGACATCTATTTGGGTTCAAGCATAGAAACAAAACATAAACACATCACCCTTTTGGCATCTGAAAATCAAGAAGTTAATGGAATTTTACTCTATGGGATTAACTCTTCGGGAAAATCGTCACTTATGAAGAGTATTGGTCTCTCAATTGTACTCGCTCAAGCTGGTTTTTTTGTCCCTGCTAAAAAGTTAAAAATAGGACTCTATGATAAGCTCTTTACCCGTATTGTCTCGGGTGATAATCTCTATAAAGGGTTGTCGACCTTTGCTATAGAGATGATGGAGTTAAAGAACATCTTTAATCGTGCTACCAAACGAAGCTTGATTCTAGGAGATGAAATTTCACAAGGGACAGAGACCGAATCGGGCTTGGCAATTGTGGCTGGGTCTATTTTGAAACTGCTTGAGTTAAAATCAACCTTTATTTTTGCTACACACCTGCATCAACTTAAAAATATTGAGGTGCTACAGAAGATTAAATCATTGGTACTTCTGCATCTAGAGGTTAAATATAGCCAAGCTGATGACAGTCTCATTTATAATAGAAAATTACAACTGGGAATGGGAAGCTCTCTTTATGGATTGGAGTTTGCAAAATCGCTTCATATGGATAAGAGTTTTTTAAATAATGCCTATAAAATTCGTGAGGAGATTATCGGAAAACATTCAGAATTAAAAACATTAAGCAAAAAGAGACAGAGCAGATACAATAAAAATCTATATGTTACAAAATGTGCCTTATGTGATGAAAATGTTGAAGATGTCCATCATATTCAAGCTCAGAATCAAGCTGATAAGGAGGGGATGATAGGACATATTAATAAAAATCACAAATATAATCTTATTCCTTTATGTAAGAAGCACCATAATATGGTGCATAAAGGAAAAATTCATATTTCTGGTTTTGTTATGACCTCCCAAGGATTAAAGCTTCACTATGAAGAGTTTTAAATAACTTTATATGTTACTTTTTGAATCACTCTCTTTTTTTACGCTCTTTTGACTCTTGCTATTTTCCCAATTTTTACACGATATACCGTTAAGATTGGCGAAAATAACAAAAGGAATAACGATGAAATTTAATTCACTTATCATACTTTTTACCAGCGCTCTTTTTGGAGTTAGTTCATATACTCTATTAGAAAACAGTGATTTAGCCCTACTCATTTTGTTGACAGGAGCAATATTTTTTTATATATCAAGAAAAAATACCCATAATAGAAAAGAGAATTTAAATATTATACGAGATGAAAATAAGCTCTACTTCTACCTTAGTGATGATTTACTCTTTTCGGTAGATTTACCAGCAAATAAATCCATTTCAGACACCTTACGAGAGGCAATAAATAGAGAGATTGCCACCATTACAAATATGACACGAAAAATATGTTTTATTAACTTTAGAGAAGATGCTCTATTGGATGAACTCAATGATAAGTTACTATCTAGAAATCTTAACAAAAGCCCATAAAATCGTTATATAGTCCTCTTTTAAAATTAAAAAATCTTTCTATAGAGGGCTATAAAAAATGAGATAAAAGTGGGTTGATTGGTATCTCTATTGAAGCATAAAGCATTAAAATTTAAATCAAGATTTTTTTACAAGCCATTAAGAATTAAACTTTAACTATAATCGAAACATGAAAGCCATAGAATTTGTAAATCACTCAAAAAAGATAGAGCATATTATAAAGGGATTTACCCTTACCCGTTCACTCTTTGTCTCATCACTACTGGTTGGAGAGAAATATACAGGAAAAAGAGTACTGATAAAAAGACTCTTTCCCAATACTATCTCGGTAGATGCCTCTAAAAAAGATGAACTTCTTTTGGCACTAAAAAATAACAGCGAGATTATTATCTATAATTTCGAAAAACTGCTCAACTGTGATGATTTAAATTTTGAAAACAAACGTATTATCGCCATTGCAAACTCAATAAACAACAGTGCTAAAGTTGAAAAAAGATTTGCCTTTATCTATAAAATGCCCAACCTAGAGGAGCGTGAAGATTTAGAAGAGCTTATTGCCTATTTTAAACAGCAGATAGAGCAAGAGTTGATGGTTGAGAGGGATATTGAACTCAATAGAGAGGAGTTGGATTTCTCTTTAAATATGAAATCTCTAAAAGCCTCTATCTATAAGCAACTGATGAGTAAGACATTGACCTCACAAGATATAGAAGATATACTTTTTGAATATCTCTTAAAAAATATAGAGGGAAATAATGCCTACAGAGACAATCTTTATCTTTTTGAGAAACCTCTAATAAAGGCAGGTCTACAGACCTATAAATCACAACTAAAACTCTCGAAAGTGTTGGGGTTAAATAGGAACACCTTACGAAAGAAGATACAGGAACATGAAATCTATTGATTTTAAATTTTTTATTGAAAATGACTCCAATCCATTTATTCTCTTTTCTAATGAGGGAAAAATTGTCTATCTTAATAACTCTGCCGAGATTCTTATGGGGTCTTGTAATCATAAAGAACTCTTTAAACTTGCCCTCTCTTCTGCTCCTAAAAATTTTGGTTACAATAAAACAGCCATCGACCTCTCTTTTGGCTCTTTTGAGTTCTATGGTATCAATGTTCTTTACGAGAACGAAGATTATATAGGGATACATCTCTATAATAAACCGATTGCAAAGATAGATGATGAGACACTCCTTGAGGGGTATACTCTAACCAATTTAAACCTTCTACTTCAAGCCAATATCGAACTTTTTGATATACACTACGAGGGTGAAATTAAGCTCTTGACCGATTATGATATACCTCAATTACAGATACATCAAAATAATTTTTCTATGCTTTTGCGACATATCTTTACACAGTTTGAGAAGACAAAAAAGATAAACATTATAATGAAAATTAAACTGGGAGAGCGTATTGTGGTCAAAGAGAAACGCTACTCTATTATTCTTCTACAGATTGAAAGTAACCGAAGAGATAATAGACAAGATAGAGAGATAGAGCTTCTTGCATTTAAAAATCATATTAATATTCACTTTAAAAAATCTGCCACAATTTTAGAGATACCTGCTATTTTTTGACAATATCACCCCCAAAAGAGGATGATATTATTAAAAAGTTATCTTTTAAAGCGTTTTATAAAGCTCTTGCTCTCGTGCAATAAATACTTCTGCTAAAAAACCATAAGCTTCTGCCCATGCATCCATAACTTCAGGAGTTGCACCCTCCCCCAGAACACTCTTAATCGCTTCCAAAAGTGCTTCACCAACCCATGGATAGTGTTCTGGTAATACATTGGTCTTAACGTGAATCATTGCAACTTTATCAATTCCCTTCTGTAAACTCTCTAACTTATCAATATTTTCAGCATAGGCATAGACCATATTTGCCAATTTTTTATACTGGTCAGCTGTTGCATTTTTAAAAAGTGCTTCTGCCTCAGGATGCTTTTTAAATAAAAGAGGATACATTGTTGCAGTAATCTCTTCTGCTTTCTCTTTTAAAAGAGGGGCTGTTGCCTTAACCAGTGCTTTTGTTTTGTCTGTCATATTCTATCCTTGTAATTTTTTAACCAAGACAATATAACAGATAAAGTGTTAAACTAAAATTGGTACCCCAAACTTAAACCATAAAAAGGTTGAGATAGAGCGTTAATCCCCTTGGTATAATCAAAAGTGGCTGTTAAAATATCTCCACCATTGAATGAACCAGAAATCCCCATAGAGAGTGAAGTTCCTACAGTATAACTGTTATTAATTGCCAATCCAAAAGTAGCAAAAGGTCTTAGAGAAGTGTGTAGTGTATCTTTTGATGATGTTCCTATTGAAAACTGTGTTCCTACCTCTATAAAATCGTTTGGTAGTAGGTTTTCAACGGTAGAATTGTAACGATTATGATTAATGTAGCCATTAAATCTAATATCAGGATAACCTGTTCTAAGCAGATAACTTCCCATTAATTGAAGATGTTCTCGTGTACCTATCTCTCTTTTATCTTGAAACAGATAATCACTCTTTTTATAATTCAAACTTATCTGAATAGATTGTGTCAGAAATTTACTTAGTGTTAACTCTTGACTACTCTCCATACCATTAATTTCAAGATAGGGAGTCTCTTTTGTTGGATTTTGATATTTAGAAATGATTCCCACATCTAAGCCATTAAAACTATATTTTAGACCAATTAAAGTAGATATAAAGTTCTCTTTGGAGCTATTTTGAGAGAGTGATGCTCTCCATAAAAATCGCTTATAACTATTTTTTAAAAGAAAAGTGAATCTACTATTAGAACGATTTCGTTTCTCCTCATTAGTATAAGTTTGATATGAAAAAAGAAGCTCCGACTCCAACCCTTTATTTAGATTCCATCTGTAAGAGAGTCTATTCCCTAGAGCAGAAAGATTGGGGTTTAACTCTCGATAATCCAGCTGAAATGAAGCTTTGGGATAGTCTCTATTAATCATATGGTTATAGAGCTTAAACAGCTCAACATCTTGGCTATTCTCATTCATTCCTTTAAAAGCCAAACTGTATGCCCCTGCTATATCACCAATATCTAATGATGCCATAACTCTATCTCTAAAAGGTAAAATAGAATACTCTTTTAAAAGTTGTTGCTTAAGTCGATTGTTTTTTAAACTCATCGCCAAATAGAGATTGAGCCATGGAAGATTAATATGGTTTTTGATAGCCAAGTATCGAACCATTGCAGAGCTTTGATTATGGGTGTACCACCCAATTTTCATCTCTAACAAATCTTTTTTAGAGAAAAGTGATTTAAACCTTTTAAAGTAGGTTATTCTCTTCTCATAAGGGGTTTTAAATCGAAGAGCCAAGCCAAGATAGACCCGAGCAAACGCCTTATCTTTCAAGAGCTTTGGTGAGGAGTTGACCATCTTATTAAGTTTAGAGAAAAGTTGTAATCGTATACGAGTTGCCCCTGCTTCTCTATCTTGAAGTTCCAATAAATCGGCATAGACTACTTGATACTCTATCTTATCACTATTTTTCAAAAGAGGTTTTAACCACTTTAATGCCAAATCACTCTTTTGAAACTTAAGGGCTGTTATGACAGAGGGAAAACCAACACGATTTTGCAATCTTCTATCTTTAATCAAAAGAGCCAACTCCTTTTTAAGGGGTTTAATCAACTCATTATCCAACAGAAACCACAAATAGGCTTGATGTATAGAGGCATCTTGAAAATTAAGTGCCAAGGCTTTTTTATACTCACGCATCGCCATTTTTCTATGATTTAACTTTATATAATAGTTCGCTAACGCGATATGATATTGAATGTTCTTTTCAAAAGAATCTCTATCTTTTGGAGTTAATGTTTTTAAAAGTTTTTCAATTGCCTTGAAATCTTCTCGTTCTAAATATTGATAAAATAGTGATGTAAGATAGACTCTCTTTTTACTCTTTTTCCACAATTTCTCATAGATATAGGGCAACCGTTTTCCTCTATTTAATACACTCTCTAATTTTATTAATTTATCATAATTCCCATATGCCAAACAATTCTGCTCTTCAGCCCTCCAGAGATGAGTAAAAATATAGGAATAGTCTCTCTGTAACCAACCCAAATCTAATAAGCGTTTATCCTCTTTTAACTCTTTAGCATAGGCATAAGCCTCTTTATATTTTTTAAGTGCAATAAGTTTTTTAACGGACAAATCATGAAGCGTTTTATCTATTCCATAACGTTTTTTAAATCTTTTATAGAGTTTCAATCCCTTTTTATAATGACTATTTCTGTAACTAAAAAGAATTGCCTCTTTCTCTATTTTTCTATTCTTACCCCCATTCAATATTGTTGTAAAAAATACTTCAGCTTCAGCTATTTTTCCTGTATAAATATAATATTCAGATAACTTCTCTACACTTGTATAATCTCTATTTTTAACATTTCGACTATAAATTTCTCCTAAAATCTCATAAGCATTATTAAGTGTACATGAGTTTAAAATATAATACTCATATTTCAAGTTTCCATATTTTCGATACCCCTCAATATTCAAATCTATCACATCTTGCATCTTTCCTAACCAGAGAGAGAGTTGAATGTTCTTATCTAACCATGCGATGGTATTAAATTTGTTTTTAGCAAAATGGGCAATCTCCAATGCAGGAAGAAGCTCTTTATTGTAGGTTAAGCTCTGAATAGCAAGTGTCGTTACATTTTCGTCAAATCTGTTTCTATATTCTCTAAATGCTGTTTTAGCAAAAATACCTGCCCCTTTAATTTCTCCAACTTGCAACAGACTTTTTAATAAAAAAGCAATATCAGAAGAGTCCAAATTAATACTTTTTTGATAGAGTCCAACCAGTTTTAATATATCCTCTTTTGGATGCTTACTGCTCTGTGTAATCATATAGAGTGCTATATTAAAATATTTAATTTTTTTCTCTTTTGTCTCCTCTAAGAGAAACATCTTTTCTATTAGAATTGTAGCCTTTTCATAATTTTTATGTTTTAAAAGCAGACTCAGTGCATAATGATTTAACTCCTCTTCAAACTCAGGATACTCCAAAAGATGTAACAAGTAACCATAGGCATCCTCTTTATACTCCAGTGCCAAAGCTTGAATAAAAGCATCTTTCTCGAAATCATAATTAATCAACTCTGGTCGCTCTTTTAAAAACCCTTTTAGCGAAACATATTTCAATTTTTTAAAATCAATCTGCGTCGATTCTGCAAAGAAAAATGTATAATCAGGATTCTCTTCTGTTCGCTGAAAATAGTGATAAAGTTTCTCTTTTAACTCTGCTAAGAGTTTATTCTCTCCTGTTTTAAAATAGAGCTTTTTCATTAAAAGATATTCAGATTTATAGAGTTCATTTAAACTCTCTTTATCCTTTATACTCTTTAAAAGCTCTCGGGTAAGATACAATGCTTTTCTAAGCTTACCTGTATACTCATAATTTTCAATAAGAATCTTTTTAATTCTTAAACTATTGGGATAGTAGAGCAACATACTCTCTAAATAGTTTATAGAGAGGTTTCTATTTTTACTTTTTCCTTCAATAATCTGGTCAAGATTCTCTTTTGGAAAAAGTAGATAGAGTACAAAAGAGAAGACAACAACAACTCCTACAATCTCTCTAAAAGAGAGTATCGAAGAGCTACTATCACGATTATTGACACTGGTATACAATCTCTATCCCTCTTTTTTTCGACTTTAACAATACTCTATTCTCTTTTTGATACTCTATTTTAAAATCTCTTGGAGAGACCAACGCACACCCTTTTGGTTGATAGAAAGTCGCCTCTAAATCAACATTGGAGTTAAGCTTAAAAGAGACGCTTTTCGAACTTAAAAAAGTGACTGACTCAACCCAACCATTAGCATCTATAAGATAAGGAAATGTTCCAGATTTTCCCAATTGAATAGAGTGGTTCTCTCTACTATCTAGAGTAATATAGGTTGAGTGATTATTATAATTAAATCCTGCAACACCTCGACTCTTTTCTACCTCTACAGTTACCTCTTTATCGAAACGAACTGTTCTTAAGAATCCACTATTTCGAATCTCATAGCCTTGCTCTATTTTTGCTATTGCCGTGGAGTAGAAACCCTGTGCTTTTTTAATGTATTGTGAAGCATAGAGCTTAGATGTTTTCTGTTTAATAGCCCAACTATAAACCTCATCAAGTGCTTTAATAGATGCTAACTTAGAGCCTGAATAGAAGTGATAGTAGATATTAATAGGTTTTAATCGTCTGGGTTCTTCGGTCATTTTAAATGTCTCAATAGCATCTCGATAACCCCAAAATGGTCCCAACCAATCATGCGTATAGACATTCTCATTCTGCTGAGCTGTATAAATCTGCCAATACTCATCACGCTGTAGACCAAAAGGTGCAATATGACTTAACCATGGGTCAGATTTTTTAATGGTGGTATCTCCACCATTCATCCCTAAAATACCATTACGTTCAGTATATGCCAAAACGGCTCTTGTTGGTAGACAATCTCCACTCCAAAAAAGTACCCGATTTTTCTGTTTTGATAAAGGTGCAAAAGAGAGTGCAAAATCAACACTTTTAATCGTCTCTCGTTTTAGACTAAAGTGATAATTTGGCAAAGGAAGATGGTACTCTTCTTCAGTCTGTTTATTGATTTTTTCTTTATCTTCTAAATAGTTTCTTCTCATAAATACCTTATCAACTTCTCCCCAAAAAAAAGGATGCGAAAGGGTGTGGCTGGCAGGTTCTATCCAAGGAATTGCATAGAGTTTTCTCGCAATTTTTTGCATTCTTTTGCTTAGTTTTGGATAGAGTCCAATAGTATCTACCTCTCCTTGAATCAAAGATACTGTTTGTGGTATTTTATACTTTTTATAGATATGCTCTATTAGATACTCTGTGGCAAATAGTTTTGGTGCAATACGCACACTTTCCATAAAGCCATCACCATCGACATGAACAAATAGTATTCGTCTACCCGATTCTGTTGTGGGGTCAGGTACAGGAATAGTATTTAAATCCAAAGCATCTTTAAAAAACTTAAAAGGGTCAATTGTCCAGAAATTCTCATCTCCTATCGTATGTAAAAAAGAGCCATGCAGTGCATATCCACCCCAAGAGGTTAATGCAATGGGTACACTCTTTTCACCATTTTTATAATATACAGTCAGTACCTCTTGAGCATCTTTTACATGTAAAAGCTCCTCTTCATACTCTATCGAAGCTGGAATTTCATAAGCACTATAAGGGTATTCATAGCGACTCTCTACCAAATCTAAAAATCCGTTATGATTTTTACTATACTCAAGACCAAATGTATTTAAATTAGAAGCTGTTTGTTCAAAAAGAAGCCTATTTAGAAAAAGTATCTTTATCTTTTTCTCTTTCAAACCTTTTGCCCACTCAAAAATCTTCTCACTATTTTTTGTCTTTCCCTCACTCCAGACAATAACTGCATGATATTTATCCTCTACCCTTTGTGGTAAATCTTGAGTAGATAGGTCATAGAGGATGGGAACATAACCGTAATACTCCAGAGGCATGGATGCTAAGAGATGCACATCTGAATAGACAGAATTTTTATCTTTAAAAAGAGACTTATTAAAAAGAATCAATACATCCCTACGAATCCGTTGAATATGGCACTCCCCCTGTTCCTGAAGTAGACCATCGGTAACATAAGGAATAAAACCCATCTTTTTCACCTGTCTTGCAATTTTCAATCGCTCTTTGGTACTTTTATTAGAGTACTCTATAGAGATAACATCCAACCCATATTTTTGAGCTTTTCTAAAATTAACCAGTAGCCACTCTTGGTCTTTTTTTGGTACTTTAAGATAAGCTTTTTTAGCGTGATTATACCGTGCAATAAGACTCTCGGCAACCACTCCATCTATATCATTATGAATCTCTGGCAAAAGTTCAAAACCACGATTAATAATAAGCTTGGCATGAGGATAACGCGTATGGAGTTTATGAATAAACGAAATGAGGGCTTTCTGCTGTCCTCTAAATAACTTTTTATCTTTTGCTGTTACATGATAGGCATCTATTGTATCTAAAAAGAAATTTCTATACCCCTGCTTATAAAGATGGGCTATACGTTCAAAAATAAAATTTTGATACCCAACCTTACGCAAATCAGCAATCAGTGAATTCCATGTTCTATTTTTAGAGATAATCCATGATTTACGGTATCTTGTTTCTGTTTTTCTCCATGGTTCAATCTCACCAATACTCACATAAGCAACCATCTTTTCAGGATAACGAATGGCATAGATGTTATCAATGGCATCTGCCTCTACTACCACTTTATCATAAAAATTTATAAATCGGTCATCTATATTCTTACTATAGATAAAAGCGTATCGTCTATCAGCAGATAGAGTAGAAAGCAATAGTAAAAATAGAACCACCACTCTACTGCAACATAAATGTCTCATAATCCAACTCCTGTAAAATTCTATTGAGTGAAGCGATACTCGCAACAAATAAAATTAATAGCGTAACGCTATAACCATAACCGTAAAAATAGGGACCTAAGTGAATACTAATCCATGTTAAAATTGCATTTATAATTACAAAAGCCAATGTATAAAAAAGTGCCTCTTTTTGTCTGTCTAGATAGTAAAGATATGCTAAAATTGACATGAATCCCAACTGTAGTTGAACACCAATAACATCTACATAGAAAAGAGGCAAATAGAGTTTTGGTAGAAGTAGCAGTTCAAAAAGCTTTTCAGCACTAAGAAATAGAAAAATATTAAAAATTCCCTGCACAAAAAGTATCTCTTGAATACTTCTCTTTACAGCCTCTATCATTCTCTCTTTATGCTGTTTTATCTGTTGTAATGCTCCATGCTTATTGATAGAACGATAAAAGTCTGCATAGGCTGAAGCAAAATCAACCTCTAATCTAAAAAAGAAGAGAGCCATTCCTGGAATAATCGAAAGATAAGCCAAAAAAATAGGAAAATCATATACCATTGAAGCGTGTAGTTTATCTATAACCACATATCCTACAATTGGTGTAAACCAAAAGATAACTTTATCAATCCAAATGGCAATATTATAAAACATTCCAGACCATGCCAACTTCCAGTAAAACTTTCCATAAGTCTCTTTAAACATATCAAAACGGATAAACTTCTTATTATTTTTATTAGAAGAGGGATAGAAGTAGATAATTCCTAAAAAAAGAAGAATAAAAATAATACTATTTCCAATAATAAAAGAGATTAAGAGACCAACAATCTGATGCTCTCTTAAAAAAATAGAGCAGATATAGATAGCAATATAACCCAAGAGATAGAAGAGAATTACATGTTTGTAAAGTTTCAAACTTGCAGCCAAAATATTGGCAATCCAAACAGCAGAGAGAACCACAAAAAGGGTTGTATAGAGTAAAATAAAAAGATTATTTTGCGTATCAAAAAGAGAAAGTGCCAAAATAAGTCCCAAGATAAATGCCAGAGAGATGGTAAAAATCAAAATACCAATAAAGTTTGGCAATACCAAATAGTAACGTTTTTCATACATTCTATCAGCAACAAAACGGGTAAAAGGTAACTGAATAAAACCTGTAAAAACTGAACTTAATGCCAATGCCGAGACATATGTAACCGATGCTTTTAACATCGTATCGTGTGGGTCAGAAGTATGAAACAGATAGATATTACTTAAACCGATTCCCAAGATAATAATCATTGAAATAACCCATGGCCCCGAACTTAAAATAGCCGAATATCCAAAAGTCTTAAGTACTGATGTTAAAGACTTCTCTTTTAAAATCTCTTTAAGTTCAAAACCTATTCCTGCCATTAAGCCTCCAATTTATTAAAAATATCTTCATAAACTTTTCGATAGTTCTCTAAAAATATATCTTGAGTATAGAAACGATTCACCCGTTCTAAAGCCACTTTTTGAGCTTTATACCACTTCTCTTCGTTGGTTAATAGCTCAATATATGCTGTTGAGAGTTCCTCTACATTTGCAATTTGACAAACAACACCAGCTTTACCCAATGCTCTATCTCCCTCTTGCTCTCCACCATAGATAAGCTCTTTACAAGAACCTACATCGGTACTGACGCAAGGAACACCCGAAGCGAATCCTTCTAAAATAACCAGAGGCATCCCTTCACTAATAGAAGTTAAAGTCTGTAGACCTGATTGAGGTAAAATCTCGGCAATATTTTGAAAACCTAAAAACTTAATATTCTTTTGAACATCCAATATCTCTATTAAATTTCGACACTCCTCTGCATAAACCAACTCTTCATCATCGGGTCCGACAATCCACGCCTCAACTTCTGGAATAACATTCGCTGTAATCCTAATGGCACGAATAAATGTTTTTATATCTTTAATAGAAACCACTCGACCAATAAGTGTAATCACTTTGGGTATGGTTCTAGGTCGATATTGCAATGTTGCACCCAGTCGTTTAATATCCACACCATTAGGAATAACCCGACAAAGATTGGCATCTGCTCCATAAGCTATCTGCGTCTCTTTGGCGACTGAAAAGAGTAAAAGAATAGGATTGGCTCGACTGTAACTCATCTTTCCAATCCCCTCAAAGAATTTCACCCACATACTTTGAATATAGTTATCTTCGGCAGACTCTCGAAAAAGGTCGAGCTTTTGATAAAGATTAAAAGCGTTAGAAATTAGGTCAATCTTTCGCTCTTTAGTATAGATACCATGCTCTGTTAAAATAAAAGGTTTTCCTTGGTCATGAGAGATAAGCGTTGCCAAAAAACCAGCATATCCTGTAGAGGGAGAGTGAATAATTTTCCCTCTATCCAACAGAAACTTTGCTAATTTTGCCAATTTCCAGATGGGAATATGAATGCTCCGTACCGACCAGAAGTAGTCTAAAAAAGAGATTTCAGGGGCATTTATCTGATTTTTATTTGAGATAAAGTACCACGCTTCACGACTATAAAGAAAGGTTGCTTCATCGACAATATTTAAATAGAAATCTAGGCTTTTCAATGCCAAGGGGAAATCTTTATTCTCCTGCCCTCCTTTAAACCATTGATAGAGTTCTTCTATCTTTTTAAAACTTTCAATATCTCCATTTTGAGCTTTAACAGCTATTTTCTCTTCTTCATCAAACATAAACATCTCAACGACAAATAGAAGATTGTTGGGAAATTCAAAAAGAGGTTTAGAGGCATAATCTGCTCTTCTACTTCCAATAAAAGCGATACCAAAACGGTATTGTGGCAGACCAGTAATAAGCTGTGCTATCCATGAACTCACCCCACCTCTAACATAGGGATAGGTTCCCTCACAAGGAATCAATATATCAAAATCTCCTCTATCTACCAACACTCTCATTAACTTCTCCAAACAGATATAAGGGGTTTTAATCGTAAATCAATATCAAACTCATCGGGTAAAATGTACTCTGAAATTGAATTGTATTTTCGTTGACCATATTTTATCTCTGCAAAAAAGGTAGAGAGGGATTTTTTAGAGACCCCCAATTCGATGGCTCGATTAAAATAGACTTCAGCTCGGTCATACTCTTTATTAAAAATCTGAATCTTACCCAAAAGAACAAATGCACTGCTATTATGGGTAATATCTTCTAAAGTTTTCTCTACTTTGTCAGTATAAAAAGATGTCAACTGTCTGTTGGCAACCCCATGAAATATAAACTGCCAATAGACCAGTGCCAACTCAAAACTTAGTTTCTCTTTTTTATTTGTACTCTGAACATAATCAATCTTCTCTTGTAACTCTTTAATCTGCTGATTCAATCTCTTTTCAAAAGAGGAGACCAATGCAAAAGCATAGAGTCGTGTCTCATCTGAGCTGTCTGCTAAAAAATGTTTAATCTTTCCAATATTACCTTGTGCATTACTATCATAAAGAATTTTCAGTGATTTAATCTTCTCGTCAGTAGAGATACCCTTGGAAAATTTGCTATCCAGAGCCAAAACTCCCTCATGAAACTTACTATAAACCATAGGAAAGTGTGCTATCTGTTCATCAAAATGAACCATCTCATAAGAGGGTCGAGAGATACGATGTGTTGCCCAAGAGAAGCCAAAAAGGAGCATAATTGTGGTTAAAAGAATACCTATAAAGAGCAGTCCAACGTTAATAACCAGAAAAAATATAAAAATATCTAATCTGTATTTAGCGTATTTTTTTGGTAAAAAAAGAATCAATAGAAGTGAAAAAATAATCCAAAAACCTATCTCTCCTGCAACAAAAAAGAGTATCTCTTTCCATGAATTCTGTGCATGAAGAAGATTTGATAGATAAGAGAAGTTTAAAGTATCAAACACAACCATACTCCTCTAAAAGAGTTTTGAAATTCTTAACACTAATATGCTTGGTCTCAATCGAGCTAAAACCTCTTTTGCCTAAACTCTCTTCTAATCCCTCTTCAAAAATCTCTATTTTACTCAACTTCTCATCCAAGTTTTTAGCCCGTTTATACATATCAGGAAGAGAGACAAAAGGAAAAAGAATAAAATGAATATATGCTCCACTGCACTCAATAGAGATATATTCATCAAGAATCTCCAAATCTTCATTAAGATAGAGAAAATCTTGTATCTCTTTAAAGAGATACTCATTATTGGTTGAAATAGCATAGATACGACTCTCTACATTAAATCCCTCTAGAATATTATTTAAACGTGCCACTTCTAGTTTAAAATCAACAATCTCTTGACGTTCATGATGTTCATAAATCAGAGGAGTTGCTCCCTCTTTTTTACCTTCTGCTTCTAATCTATCCAGAGAGGCACGTTTTTTATACTCTGTCCAGATATAGGTAAACACAACATTTATCTTTAAAAGAGTATCCTCATTATAGAACAGAAAAGGTATCTCTTTTACAATTAAAAGTGCTACCACACTATTCCGTTTATCAAGAAAAGGAACAGCATAAATATAAGAAGTCTGCTCCTTCTCATCCAAATCTTTTAAATAGATTGCTTTTTTCTGTAGCAGAACCTCTTCAATAAGCTTATCATCTTTATTAATATGGGTATCTATATCCCCTATCGAAGCAAAACATTGTCTGACACTTCTCTTTTTTACTCTAAAAATCATAGCAGAGTTAACAGAAAAAAATTTCTGAAGTACCTTTAGACTATTTTTTGCACTCAACTCTGCTGTATTATGCTCACAACTCTCTAGAACTTCTGCAATTACAAAACGAAATGAGGCAGGTTGAGTAATATAAATAGACTCCAACTTGTCATGAGAGATTTTAAGGGTAAAAAAAGCCGAAGTCAACTCTTTTAATCTCAATTGAAAATATCTATTTTGAATCTTATATTTATCAATTTCACTATGAACATTCGAGAAAAAAAGCCCAAAAAGAAATACAAAAGCTAAATTTTCCAATAAAACAGTAATATAAATAGGGTCTTCAAGATATAAAAAAGTAGTAACCCCTGCAAAAGTTATCCACATTACCAATCCCATTGCCAATCCATAAAAAAGAGTAACAACAGCCAACCATAAAATTAAAAAAGAGAAATCATAATGAATCAAAAGGGAATCTTTTGGGTCAATATAATATCCTATCCCAACAAGAGCAACAGTAAGTAGAACCACTTCAAAAGCTTGAAGTAGTGTGGAGCGTTTTTTAAGCGTCATCTTTCTAATTTACAAAGATGGGTGTTAAAGATAAAGCAATCTCTTGAGCCACAACACCTATAGATTTATGTCCCCAAGCACTCTTGGCACCCACAGCCGAAGAGACAACCCTATTGTTATGTAAATCTATAATATTAAGACTAAAACTGACTACAGGTTCACCATCAATACCTGTCTTATAACGCCACTCTTGAACATTTCCTGTAATCAGATAATCACTCCCTAACTTTCGAGCTTCCTCTTTTTTAGCCTCTAAAAAAGCCTTTTTACTCTGAATATTTGCCATCTCTTCACTTCCTCCAATCAGAGAGTTAAGAACAATGCCCTTGTTTGATAAAACAGACTCCATAATCGTCGAAGCACGTAGACCAGCCATGGGGGTTTCAGTATAGTTCCAAAATGAAGCAATTGCATATTTTTTTGATAAAGGAAGTTGAATATTCTGTTTATGCACCATAGTAGAACATCCTATGATAAATAGTAAAAAAGAAGTAACGCTTAAGCGTTTAAGTTTGTTAATCATAGTAAAGACTCCGTGGTGATTATACTCTCATCAGCTTATTGTATAGTATTAATCTTAGAATTTAAATAACCAACACTCAATTAGAATACTCTTTCAGAAGATAGCATAAAAAAACACAAATTATAAAGATAATAGAGAGAAGAAAACCAAGGTAAACAATACCTTGGTCTATTAAATTAAAGAGAGAAAGGAACGGTTAAGTAGGCTTGAATTGTATTTCCATCTCTATTGACATCATCGGCAGAAGCATTAATAAGTGCCAAAGAAGCATCTACAGGTCCAACTTTAGTGTCAACAACCAATGTGGTTTCAGCCAAATCATTATTATTAGCTCCTGTATCTACATTTGTATGTTGAAGAGTAAGTTTAGTAGTTTTACTTAAATCATATGAACCACCTAATGAAATAGCAGCAGCATCATTAGAGCCTACAATACCATAATTCCACCATGCTTCAGTATAAAGACTTGATTGAGAAGTTCCATTATGTCCTGTTGCTATGTTAGAAATATCAATAGCACCTTCATCATTTCTTTTTGAATATGCAGCAAAAGCATCGACACCTGCAATATTATATCCCAGTTTTACAGCATAAGCATTAGAGCTGTCATCAGCACTCTTTAACTCTGCACCTGCATACTGTAAGCCTAGTGTTAATCCACTAAAAGCTGTGTCTGCTTGTACCCAATAAGCATTAGCAACACTAGGAATATTATAGTACCAAAGTTGAGCTGTTACATCTTTAATACTTTTATTAACTAAAGCAAAAGCATAAGCAGGTTTACTTGCACCTGTAAATTTATTGAACTCTGTACCATTTACTGTTAAATCAGCATCACTGTTACTTCTACCTACCCATGCAGCAACTAAAGTAGTATCAGGAAGGTCTTGGTTTACAGCAACTGCGGCATCAAATGTGTTTGGTGCAATATTCCATGTTTCACTTGTAAAAAATGGTGTATCTAACATTTGACGACCAATAACCAATGTTGTCTTTGCTACATTAGCAGTAATATTGGCTGTATCAATCCATTTCTTATCTTTCAGTGTACCATTATGATTAACCCATGTTCCACCTACTAATTCATGCTCTAAACCTAAAGTAGTAACTCCTGTAACCCCTGCATTTAAAGTGATACCATCTACAACTTCTCTTGAGTAATCAAGACTTACAGCTGCATCTCCAATGGCTTCACCTTTATTAAAAAGGTCTGCATTTCCTGCATCAGTTGTACTGTAAAATAGTTTTGCATCCCCACTGATTTTAGCATCTCCTGCCATTGCTGATGTCAGTGC
>Ga0256828_1000845_pt1 | contig 19886 bp, 16 predicted proteins | sample CV88metaG_FD_185993 | JGI IMG/M metagenome (GOLD analysis project Ga0256828, IMG submission 185993) | Hydrothermal vent microbial communities from East Pacific Rise, Pacific Ocean - CV88 | ecosystem: Environmental > Aquatic > Marine > Hydrothermal vents | place: Pacific Ocean: East Pacific Rise...
ACATCTACATACACTCATATATAAACATATTACAAAAAATAACCCTTTAACCACACTATTTATACTCTCCACAACTTTTCCATTTATGGCTATGGCTACACTGTATCACAATCACTCCATCACCAATATTTTAATAGCTTTCAGTTTTATTTTTTTCTATTGCATCCTCTACTATTATTTGTATAAAAAAGAGTAATCATTATACTTCACTCCTATCTTTTCAATTTGTAAATTTTACTATAAGGTGAGGACACTACCAATTCAAAAAGATTTTTATCATATTTTTCAAGAATAAACATTTGCACAAATGTAGAATAAAATGTCTCCACATCCATCACAATAAATTTATTATAGCTTTTCATATATATCACAACATACTCCCCGTCTGCATAATACTGTTGTGAATGTAAACTTAATTTTCCTTCTTTAGTACTTTGTGTTATTATAGAATATTTTACATTTTTACTGATTTTTCCTAATATAATGTTTCCACTCTTAGTATCAAAAGTAATACCGTTACTAAATCTGAGTACACCATTATCATTACTTATTGCATTAGTAGGATAAAATACTATTTTTCTTTCTGGATTTCCTGTGGTTAAATCCAAATTACCAAAAATAGCTACTGTAGGGAAAATATTTAACATTCTATACGGAAGGTACAAAAAGATATCTCTTGTTCTCTTTGGTAGCGTATACGTATCATCTTCCAATTCAGAAAGAAGTACATTAGGATCAATTTGCTCTTTTTCTCCATTCTTAAATAAGGTATTAGCAATATTCGTATAATTAGAATCAACATAAGTTTCTACTGCTAATCGACTTAAATTTGCTGCCAATTCCGGTGAAGGTGTTTGCATGATTTTAGAAATAATAAAATTATCATTCTGATGCTTCCCTCCATCAATAATTGTATTCGTATTTGAATAGAACCACACAGGGTATCCATAATCCCACCACGTTAAAGTATAATCCTTACTACTTGATATCTCCTTTAACTTTGTCAAATCTTGTACCTCAATTTTATCAAGTACTGTAGGTACTTTATATCCTATAATATGTGTAATATTTGGATATATCATTAAAATGGTAAGTAAACTCATAGCAAGGAGATAAATACTTTTTTTATCTGAAATCATTTGTGTGATAACATGAAACAGATAAATAGCACTCATCGCAGCAACAGGTACAGCATATACTGTAAAACGGAGCCCACCCCATAAGGCAAAAATACCTATACCAATAAGCGGTAATGCTAAAATAAAAGCTCTATGTTTTATAACCAAAACAATATACCCAACCAAAGAGATAATAACACCTATAGAAGACCCAGAGATACGATTTGCAAAAGTTTCAAAAGGAATTTTCCCTGCTTCTCTAATGGTTTGAAAAACTGAATAGAAATGAAGTCCTTCTATCGTTGTTCCAGTAGAAATATATTGCATAATTCTATTTACTATCATTTCAAATACATTTCCATAATACATGAAAAGTACAAAAAGTATTCCTACAATAATATATAAACTTTTTTTATCTAACGATAATCTATTTAATGTCCCATATAAAATAATTAAAAATATAAGTTTTACAATATAGTTCCATGGTATATCAACAAAAGGGAATGGGACAAGTGCAACAAAAACTAAAATTAGTGAATAGTAAGTAACACTATCATTCCTATGATAAAAAATCATATACAATGCATAAATAATACCCATAGCATAAACAATAGAAGCACCAGCATCATATAAAAAAGGATAAATAGTAATAAATAATGCCGCATATAGTGCACTTCGTAAATTAAAGTCAACTGTACTTTTCATTAAAAAATAAAGTATAAACATTGGTGCCATGGCAGAAAACATATCAGTATCATAATATCCAGTCATTGTACGGTTATAGTAACTCCATGCGATAGAACCAAGCAGTGCTGCAAAGAATCCCCATATTGCTAGATTATATAATCTAGCAATTAAGATGATAGGTATTACCACTAAAGATGAAATAAATGCTGGCATATATAAAATGACTGTTTCCAAAGAAAATGGTGTTATCTTTGTCAATAATACTGTAAAAAATACTGTTCCATATTGCCATATATCAGGAATACGAAAGTTATCTAAATGCATTCCATCAAGTACTTTTTGTGCCCCAGAAGCAAAATAATAACCATCATTTGTATTAATCATTAATTGTCCATTCCAATAAAAGTTTGGATTATCCTGAAATTGATAGACCCAAATCATCCTTACTGCAATACTAAAAACATATGCTACTATAATTAATAATAACAGATATTTTATTTCTATTTTTTTATTTTCATTTATATCCATCTTCTATTCCTTTTTATACTCTGTATTTTACTATCCCATGAAGTCCATAATGTATAAAATAATATATACTTTTCCATAGATTTAAATTTTCTACATTCCTATATATTTTCCATTGATACATTGCAGCAGTTAATTTATTTGATGATACTGAGTTTCTAAGTACCCGATATGTAGCCAAAGGCTCAATTATACCTTTAGTCCCTTTAATATCTTTCAATATCTGAAGCCACAATCCATAATCCTGTCTTTTTGCAATATTTGGCATATATTGTTTACCTAATACTTGTGTATCATAAATTGCAGTCAGACATCCTATACTACATGTCTTCAACATACTTTTATATGTAATAAATTCTCTTGTTGTAAAAGTTCCAAACATATGATTATTTTCATCTATCAAATGATAAGAGCTATATGTAAAACTCAAATTATTTTTATTCATAAACATTATCTGTTTTTTTAATTTTTCAGGCAACCAAAGATCATCCGCATCCAAAAAAGCTATATATCGTCCTTTTGCTTCTTCTATAGCTTTATTTCTTGCTTTAGCGGGACCGCTATTTTGTTTTAACTTAATTAATGAAATTCTAGAATCTTGTTTAACATACGCTTCAACAATCTCATTTGTATGATCCAAGCTTCCATCATCAACAACAATTAACTCCCAATACACATACGTTTGATTCAAGACAGACTCTATTGCATCAGCAATAAACTTGTCAGCATTATAAGAGGGCATAACTATCGATACGAGATTATTCATGAATATACCTACTGATATGCTTATACCATTTTGAAAATACTATATACGCATAAATTTGCATAGAACGGTCTATTCCTTTATGAAAAAAAAGAGCAAGGTCGTCTTCTATCATCTGTTTATCTATATACTTTCCAATTATAGTAGAATCAATTAATATCTCTGTATTCTCTTTTCCTAGTGTATGTAACCATATCTCTATGGGAGCAGCAAAACCTTGCTTTCTTCTATAGATAAGATCTTTAGATATATATTTTTCAGCTATTTTTTTTAAAATAATTTTCTTTTCAAATAAAGAAGTTTTAAACGTTGGTTTTATCTGAAATGCTTGATCTACTAACCTATAATCTAAAAATGGTGTTCTAATTTCAAGAGAATGACTCATACTCATTTTATCTGTAAAATTCAAAAGATTATCACACATATAATATTTAATATCATACAGTAATATATGATCTAAATTATATTGTTCAATCCCAAGATCATACATTTTTAAAAAATGGTACGATATTGTTTTTAAATATGTTTCATTTGCATTTTCCCCAAGAGAGTCAAGAAGTTTTGAAAAGTGCCGTAGCATATTTCCATATTTACTTGTACGTTTTGTACCTAACATATCTATTTTGCTAAAAAATTTCAAAAATTTTATATGCTGTAATTTTTTTTGTATTAAAAATGCTTGATGCCTATTATATCCCCCAAACAGTTCATCTCCACCCAACCCACTTAAGACAACAGATACATGTTCTTTCGTTAACTTAGAAAGTTGATAATTCAAAAAAACAGAACTATCTGCAAAAGGCTCATCCATATACTCCACAATACTATCAAACTCATCCATCAATGTATCAAAATCTACATGTAATACCTGATGATTGGTATCATACTTTTTAGCAACTTCCAATGCATACTTACTCTCATCAAAAAAATCACTTACTCCACTAAAGGCTATAGAGAATGTCTTCAATTTTTTCTCTGTACATTTAGATGCCATAGCCGTAATTAAACTACTATCTACACCTCCACTTAAAAACAGACCCACTTCAACATCACTAATCATTCTTTTCTTTACAGAATCTATCAATAACTCTTCACAAACAATAGCAGCATCTTCAAAATTCATTAATGCATCTACTTCATTTTCAATCTTGTAATACCTATTTTGTTCCATCTTAAAAGAGTGTAAGTCTATTTCATATATATATCCAGGTTCTAACTTTTTTATCTCATTATAAGGAGTAAGAGGATGTCTAATATAATGAAATTGAAAATACTCACTCATTGCATTTTCATCTATAGAAACTTTTACATTCTCTTGTGTTAAAATTGATTTTATTTCAGAGGAAAAAATAATTCTTTGCTGTACTTCATAAATATACAATGGTTTAATTCCGTACCTATCTCGCATCAAAAGTAGTTTCCCTTTTTTAGGGTCATAAATAGCTAAAGAGAACATTCCATTTAAAAGCTTGACAAACCCTTCTCCATAAAAGCTATATGCTTTGAGTATCACTTCTGTATCACTTTCAGAATAAAACGCTAATCCCTTATCTATTAACGTATCACGTATCTCTTTAAAATTATACACTTCTCCATTATATACAATGACTATCTCATTATATATCATAGGCTGATGTCCTGCACTACTTAGATCTAAGATACTTAACCTTGTATGTCCTAGCCCTATATTGTTATCTATAAAAATCCCACTATCATCTGGTCCTCTATGCATCAAAGACACATTCATCTTATCAATCTCCTCTTCTTGAGAATGCTGAGAAGACTTATATATAATTCCGTTTATTCCGCACATTGTATTATCTTTCTGATTTCACTAAACACCTTTTGACTTTGGTTTATATCTTCTTTAAAAAACTCAATAATCTTATTTTTATTTGTATAAACAGCTGTTGTTAATAGGTTGGCATTACTACTGTGAGACTTTATAGTTACAATATTTACATTGAAACAAGCAGCAATATGCCCTAGCCCCGAATCATTACTAATAAAAAGTTCACACAATGATATATGCCTTGCAACATCTTCAAGTCTTTTATTCTCAATAAATTCCACAGAAGTAGTAAATTCATCCCTCAATATTTTCAACTCCTCTTTTTCATCTGGTCCTATAAAAATAACAATTTTATAATTATGACACTTATTTAACATAATATGAATCAATTCTATATAGTACTCAATATGCCATCTTCTTTGTTTAAACTTTATATTACATCCAGGGTGTATACCAATTATTTTTTGCCTAACAGGTAACTCATTTTGTATATTGTCTAACCAATATTTTATTGTATGATTTTTTTCAAAGTCTATAGTAGAGAAAATATCTATAATTTTTAAATTATTCATAACAAAATGCTCATCTTCTTCTCGTTTTATTAATACAGTGTTAGGGAAAGGAATATAAAAATTTGTATATTCAATAATTTTTTGTTTTGAGTTTAAGAATAAACTAAAAAGAAAGTTTTTATAGTATTTTACTCCTGTGGTAAAAAATGAAATGTCATACTTATGTTTTCGTATTTCCATAATGGTGTTCAGAAGTGATTTTAGATTAAAACTGGAAAAATAGATTTTATGAATATAGTCATTATTTTTAATAGGTTCAACAGAAAAATGCTGAAAAACTAAAAAATCAATTTGAGCTTTAGGGAATTGTTTTTGTAACTCCTTCAGTGCAGGAGTAAACATGATCATGTCTCCCATTCCAAATGAATGAATAATCAATATTTTCATATTCTACTCTTTATTTTAAACCATAATGCTTTAAAAGCATAATACTTATTGTCTTGATATTTTAAATGTATTTTATAAAAATTTTTAAAATCATCATCGAGTTCACCTAATACTTTTAATTGCTTAACAAGAAGTCTATGATAAAAACCACTTGCAATATTGCCATCTAATGAATATAAAGACCAATACCCTAAATCATATTTTGGTAGAATTTTTTTAAGATTTAGGATATTTCCATGGTAAAGATTTTTATAATTTTCGTCAACTAAACTTAATTCATAAATAGCAAAAACCGTAGAAATATATCCATTTAAAACACCACTTAGTTTGATTCGAGGATACTCTTCATAGATAAAGGCTCCATTAAACTCTCTTTTAAGACCACCTTTTGAGATATCTATCTCTAAAAAATCACATGCTTTTTGTACATTATGCAAATATTTTTTTTGCCTTGTATAATAATATATTCTAGTTAAACTAGAAATTGCAAAAGCTTGTGTTAAAGTGGATGACCATGGGCTAGGGAGGTCAAAATAGATTGGGTTTTTATGCTTTACCCTCCAAGCACCATCATTTTCTTGATTTTCTACTAACCAATTACAATGTAACAATGCCTTATTTAACCATATATCATCTTCTGTTCTTCTCCAAGCCAACCAACAGGCTAAAGCATACTGAGCCAACTCCAAGGGATGCAAATGATATTTTCCATCATACCCCTTAAAAAGATATATCCCATCCTCTGAAAATTGACCTTTATAATCTAATGCTTTTCGAGAGATATCATAAAAATAAAGATACTTATCTAGTTCTCTCTTTTTTTTATCTGTCAAAGGATATAAAATATGCCAATAATCATCTATTTTATTTGTAAAATACTGTAGTATTGTTATAATCTTACCATGGGAAAAAAGCATTACTCTCCCCTATAGAAATTTGTTTCCAAAAATTGATTATCCAGTATTTCTGTAAAATTTCCACTTTTCACTTTTTGAATACAAATAAAGTTTGAAACACATAATGTCGGAAATATTTTAGAAAAAAATAAATTTATTTTACTATTGAAAATGCCATAAAAATATCTACCATAAATTTTACTACTTGTAAACAAACCTCTCTGCTCAACAAACTCTATAAAGTTTTGCATCACTACCCCTCTCAGGTGTGGTCCTTTAGCATCCAAACAATAAGGATACTTACCAAATAAAATCCTTACCCGTTCATGCCATGATACTAAATTAGGTAACCCTATAATACATATACCATCATCTTTTAAAACCCTGTTTACTTCTTTAAAAATAAAATACCACTCTTTTGTATGTTCAAGCACTTGGTTCATAACTATAATATCGATACTATTATTGGAGAAAGGCATTAAATCTTTTTCTAAATCAAAACTATAAACTTCTATTCCATTTTTTTCAGCATTAATAATATTTGGTTCATAAAACTCCAAACCATACAGCTTAGTTTTTTTCTTTTGATTTTTTATTGCATTATCTATGTTTAAAATATCTGTAGCATTCCCTAACCCAACATCTAAAACAGAAATTTCATCCGTACTTTTATTTTTAGAGTAGTTTATTGAGAACTCAACAATTAATTCTCTTCCATACTGAAGCTCCATTAATTTTGACCAATATCTATTTTTTATATATTGTTTTATTTTCATTTAAAATTTTTTCTCCAAACCAATAAATCTAATAAAGTTTTTTGACCAAATAATTTACCAATAATAGTTCTTATTCGTTCTCTTATTATTTTCCGAATCAGAACTTTTGATTTTTGCCAATCCGAAAGACTATGATACTTTTGAGTGAATATTTTATTAAGATTTGCTTCCATTTCTTTTTCAAACTCATTTGACGGTATAAAATTTTGGGAGAAATCAAATAACATTACATTTGAATTTTCACCATCAATACCTGCATGTAATACGTAAGAATTCTTAGTCACAAAAATTCTCTTCTCTTTTTCATTTAGGTACATGCAAAAATACCAATCCCACATTGTAATATATTTTGAATCTACATTATTTAGTAGATCTTGAACTATTTCTCGAGAGAAAACAGTACCGGCAGACCCAACAGTGTTTTTTACAATAAGGTCTTTATTTACGACCTCTTGAGCTAAATGACTAGAGGCATTAAGTAAACTTAATACACCTTCAGTTTTTACAAAATTATTTTTAATTATCATTAAAATATCTTGATGAAGAATTAAGTCTGAATCACAAACAAATAACAAATCTTCATCACTCTCTAAAAATGCTTTCCATATATTATATGTATTTCTATCTGCACCTATGTTATTTTTATTTCTTAAAATATTTGCTGAAGAAAATATGCCATTTAAATAAACCTCATCAAAATCTGTACTACAATCATCAAAAATGTTTAATGTGTATTGCATATCTTTATTTATATTTTGTATAGATTTAGCTAATAATATTAATTTATCTATTCTATTATAAACAGGAATACCAATAAATACTTTCATTTTTTTATCCATTTTAATAATCTTAATATAACAGCAATAGCATACGCATTAAATTTATTATGTTTGGCTCTAACCAAAAAATCCTCTTTATTGACTTCTTCCTCCCCAGAAGTACTAATACCTCCTTTTCGAAAATAGGCTAGTCTTATGGGGATATATGAGAATTTTGCTTTTCCTCTGACAAATCTTAAGAATAATTCATAATCTGCAGAGATTTTAAATGATGTATCATAGAGTCCATATTTCTTATAGGCAGCACGAGAAACAAAAGAAGCTGGATGTCCAAAAAGCATTTTTACCCATATCCAATACATACTATATGGAGAAAATCCATATTTTTTTCCTATGCTATGTGCATCTACAGTATATACACTATCATCATCCACTATATTTAAATCACCATATAGTACATCAGCCTCAGTCTCCAAAAATTCTTTTACAACAACAGTAAAAATATTATTCTCATAGTAATCATCTGCATTAATTAAACCTATCAACTTCCCTTGACTAAGTGCAATTCCCTTGTTCATAGCATCATAAATACCTTGATCAGGCTCACTAATCCAATAGTCTATTTTATCTTCATACTTTTTTATAATATCCAAAGTTCCATCACTAGAACCACCATCAATTATGATATACTCAACACTATCATAACTTTGATTTATCACACTTAAGATGGTCTCTTCTAAAAACTCTTCACCATTGTATACAACTGTAATAATAGATATAAGTGGTTTATCATCATAAGACTTTTTAAAGTATCCTTGTGTTCTAATTCCACCTTCACCTTTTCTTCCTTCACCATCAGGCAAAAACAAAACTGATTCAAAAGCTTTGCTTTCTTTAGTAAACTTATCTTCTGGCTTGTTTCCCATAGTTGGCTTCTCTTTTGTTAAGAGTCTTGTCGTACTGTAGTTTTCATTTAAACAAATTACCTTATTAGTCATCTATTACCTCAATATAAAGCTCAATATATTTTTTAGCAACAACCATACTATTAAACTCTGTTAAAATTTTCTTTCGAGCATTGTGACACAACTTATTATAATTGTCATTATTTAAAACCCATTCAATACCATCTTTTAAATCACTAGTATCAAATGCTCTAGCAAGGTAACCATTCTTTTTATGCTCTATCATATCACTATTTCCACCTATACCAAATGCTACAATAGGAGTTGCACATGATAAACTCTCCATAATAGCATTTGATAAGTTTTCTTGCAAACTTGGTACTAACATCACATCAACTGCACTATAGAGTGTTACTAGACTTACATCATCAGCTAAACTACCTAAGTAATGTGTTTTAAATCCAAGGTTTTCAGGGTTTTCAGGCTCACTACTACCAAATACTACAAGCTCAACATCATTCATGTCAAGCTTTTGCATCGCTTTGCTTAATTCTGTAAAACCTTTTCTAGGATCACTTGTCGCACCCATCGCACCAAAAAGTACAAGTTTTTTATCTTGTGGTAAGCTCCATAGTTCTCTAGATTTTACTTTATCAAAAGGTTTAAATATAGAAGTGTCTATAGGATTTGGTAGATTGACATGTTTTTTATCTTTCAATAGTGTACTATTTTTAGAACATTCATTGAGCCATTTACTAAGCCCTACAATTGTAATATCTTTTTTTTGACTAAAAGCTTTCTCTTTACGATAAAATATTTTTCTACTTAAATCTTTTTCTTTGTTGCTTCCTAAAACTTTACAGCTTCCACAACTCTCTTTATAGCCTTTACACTCTTCATCATAATGACACCCACCTGTAAATGCCCACATATCATGAAGTGACCAAACTATTGGTGCATTTATGCGAATTATCTCTTCTATTTTTATCATCCCCCCATTTATCCAATGGAGATGAACTATATCTGGATTTATCTCATTTATTTTATTTACAATATTACTGAGTCCAAACCAAGATGGAGAAAATAGAGTTTTCGTTCTATTTTTATAACTTCTAACAGGTAGTCCATCCAAGACAGGACGAAATTTATTTATAACTTTCCTAATTTTACTGTTATGACTAACTAAAACTTTAAAGTCATCACTACTCTTATTTTGTACAAGCATCTGACTGTCAATACCTTGACTTAAAAGTGACTTATGGAGTCTGTAAGCCGCTCTAGCTGCTCCACCCTCTATATCTGATGTATTTACTATTAAAATTTTCATTTTTTAATCTCATCTAGTTTATCTATATATATTCTCAACCTTTCCTTAACAGCACCAGTATCTATGTTAAACATATCACTATCATCTTTGATTATTTCTGCTGTTATTGTGTCTTCTTGTAGTGAAATATACCTATCTTTAAAAAAATCAGTTTTATCAATGTCAGATAAAAATCCATATATTTTTCCTTTTTTAGGTTCAGTATAATCTAGTACATAGTTTTTACCACTTGAAACAGTCTGTAAAACAACAGAGTGAAATCGCATACCTACATTAAAATATGCATTTCGATAGACTCCAATAGTCTCTTTTAAGGTTAAGTTTGGATTTTGGACCTTGATATTATCTTGGTTAAGCTCTAAGGCAATACTATTTAAAAAGACTCTATCATCCCCACCTATGTAAAAGTAGTGCATAGGGATTAGTCGTATCTCTCTATCTTTATATTTTTCAGATAAAGCACTTATAAAGTTTTTGAGTTCTTTGTTAATATCTTTTGCATCATTATCTCTGTTGTACTCCAAAGGAAATTCTCTTAAATTAACAGCTATATATTCTTGCTCTTCTTTCGTATTCATTTTATTATATTCAAGTGTACACTCCACAGCAGGGTCATAACTTGTGTTGACTAAGTTTGAATCAAAAAATTTGTTAAACTCTTTATAGATTTCTTCTAAATTATCCCTTGATTTATTATCTCTAAGAATTATAATATCACTATGAAGCGAAATGTTTAAAACAGATTTTCTATACTTTTTATGAAATAGCGGTCCAACACCACATCCTAAAAGAGCAGTTTTCACACCTTGTTTTCGAGCCTTTTTAAAAGCATACTCAACCATAAATAATTCAGGTAAGTCCATTAATGGTCCACCACCCATAGCCACTAAATCACTCTCCTTTATAGCTTGTGAAAGTTCTTTAGAATCTTTTGAGTTGAAAATCTCTATCTTAATATCTTTTTTAATAATATCTTTATAAAAACTATAATCTTCATTTAAAGTTCTTTGACTAAAAAAAGGATAAAGACTTCCTAATTTAATCTCAAAATTATCATATGTTTTATTGAAAAACGATATAAGACCTGCAAGTATTGCTCTGTCTCCTATAGTTTCTGTTCCATACCAACCTATTATTGTAATTGTCATTATAAAAACCTTACCTTTAACTCATACATTTTAATTGCATATCTATTTTTTATAGTCTCACTTAAAAACTTCCAAACATTCTTAAACTCTGGTTTTCCACTATAGTCATGAATACATCCATCACAACTATTTTTAATGATACTTTTTCTGTACTCTATATTTTTATCATCAAAAAATATTTTTTCGCCATCAGTTTTTCGTAAACTACCTATACTTTCACTAGCAACAGCACAGTAGTAAAGTTCTCCTCTAGCATCAAGTGTAATCCCCTCATCTTTCCATGCACACCCTAACAACCTTTTAGGTTTTTCACTATTTAACCATGAAAAAATAGAATAGTACTTAAACTTATTTCCTAAATCTTTTGTTTGAGAAATTTGATAATGAAAAAATTCTATTGCGCTCTGTCTTAAAGGGCTGTATATTACAGAGTATTGATCTCTTAATTTATCACTCTCTATTCGTTTGTTATCTATCCCTAGTCTGTACTTAATATTGTAATCTTTACTTTTTGCATAAGTATCTAACTCCATCAAATAATCAATATTTTGAGTAACAATAGTACATCCTATATCGTAGCTATCACAATACTTATCTTGATTTTTGATGATTTCATCAATAGTAGCAGAAGTTTTTGTGAATGCTTTCTCAATTCCTCTCACTCTGTTGTGTATCTCTTCAATACCATCAAGAGAGATGGCTATATGAAAAGGTATGCCTTTAGCTTTACACGAAGCATAAATCTTCTCTACCTGCTTAAAAAGAGGTTTAGGACTAAATCCATGTGATATAATATTTAATGATTTTAATGAAGGAAGTTTCAAAATCTCATCTGCATATTCATAAAGATTAGGTACTAAAGATGGTTCACCACCATTAATACCAACAGCCTCTATTTCTTTAAAAATATCATCTTGCATAAACTTAGCAAACTCTTCAACAGTAGCTTCCCCACTATGATCCATCTGCCAAATATTACACATAACACACTTTGCATTACAGTTGTAAGTTATAGGTAGTTGAATAACTTTAGGATATTTTTTTTCACTACCATCTATTTTTGAAAATGATGAAGTTTGTAAAAATCGTAATGCTTTAGCTATTAAAAAAAGTTTTCTATTTTTTTTAATAAGTTTTACAATACTTGATTTCATAGAATTTTCAACTTTCTTAAAACTTTACTTGTAAAATCATTTTTATTTCTCTTTTCAAAATTACCTAATACATCAACCATAGTATAGTCACCATTGTAACGAGTAACTAGGTTACCTTTTTTTGTATAATATAAATTTCCATAAATTTGATTTCTTTGGTATTGTAAATGATTATATTCTACTTTTACTGCATGTAGAGTATCATGTGCAGGTTTAAATATTAATAAGCTATTATTTATATTTCTTTCTCCAACTTGATTACACCAATCCCAAGGAAGCCAAGTTGTATCTATCTGTTCATTGTATTTCCATAAATCATATAAATATTTTCTTTCATCTTTTAATACCATTAGTCTTGTATGCATCTCTTGTTTTTCACATTCTTTATCAGTATAAATATTTGTTAAAAAAGTCAATGCTTTATTTTTTGTATCACAATGTGGACTAATTTCATATTTATTTAAATTCTTTTGTATATCTGTCTCAATGTCAGTAGTTTCAGCAATGTCAAATTTATTTAAAAGAGTCTGCTTAAAAATTTCGCTATTTAAAAAACCCATTAAGTCTTTCAAAAAACTCGACTGATACTTCTTTAATCTCATTGTTAATCCATAACTGTTTATTACTCTATTTCCATATCCAGTGATTAAATCACGATTAAAGTTTTTTTCATCATCTATATAGGCAATATAATCTTTTACAGAAGTGATACTGCCAGGGAAAGCAACAGAAACATATCCTCTATTTTCTAATTCAGATATTAAAGCTCCCGTATCATTCATTTTTTCTATTAAAATCTGTTTATCTTTTATAATTTTTTCAAAATGTTCTTCTGAAAAAAAACTTAATATACTTATATGTTTATATGGTTCATAATTGAAATCAGCTTTTTTAATTTTTTCAAGTAAATAATAAAATTGTTTTTCACTCCCTTCACTTATTTCTTTATCAATATTTAAATCTTTATAAGAAAACTCTTCTGTTGTGTCTTTAATTTTTTGTTGCATTGTTGCACTCTCCTTTGTATAGTTAAATTATAACTACTTTTACTTTTTAATTTCTACTTTAAACAATCTTTTAATATTTATTAAAAATAAGCTTTTTGTTTTTAATATAAAAATATATCTAGATCTTTTGAATAACAAATCAAAAATATAAAAAGCACCTATGTATGCTGCAAGACTAGCATATGCAGCGCCAACAATACCATATTGTTTAATCCATAAGTAGTTTAAGGTTATATTGATAAATAAACCTAAAATATTTCTATATAAGCCAAAGTTACTCCAGCCTTCAGCTATATGCCATCTTCCACTAGATACACCTAGATAAACAAATATTGCAGAAAATATATGTATAGCTAAAACAGAGGATGCAGGACTATAATCTTTACCATAAAGAGTAAGTATAATCCAGTCTGATAAAAAATAAACTGTTATGCTTAAACTATAGGCTATAACAACTAAGAATAAAAATAAATTTTGAATTCTTTGGTAGTATAGTTCTTCAGATATTTTTTTAGCATTGACAATAGCAGGAAATAATGAGTTGCTAATAATCACTCCAATAGCAAACCAAGCTTCACTCAACTTTACTGCAGCAGAATAGTATCCTACTTCAACCACTCCAAGTAATTCTTTAATCATAACTTGATCTACCTTCATATAAATCGAGTTAATCACACCTGCAATTATAAGTGGACTTGCATCTTTTAAAAGACTTTTCGCAATAGCTTTATCAAACTTCCAATTTTGGAGATTTTCATTGTGTCTTATATAAAAATAGATAAATCCACTTGCTAAGACTGCACTATCAAAAAGAATTACAAGTGCAAAATAAACTAAAGGAGCTTCATATACTATAAGAAACACTTTGATAATTGATGATACCAATAAAGATATGACATTTGCATACACTACATATTTACTCAGTACTTTGGACTGAAAATAGAAGTCTATAACATTAAAACTTTGAAAAATAATAGCCGAGGCTATAATAAAGATTAAAGTTTTAGTGAAACTGTCATTAGAAGTGAAATTTACAGCAATTCCAAGTAAAATAAGTACAAAAAAAGCAGCAAAAAACATCATCAAAAATGCTGTTCCTATTAGAATATTTTTATCGTACTTATCTTTAACAAGTTCTCGAACAATAATACTATTTAAGCCCAATGTTGCGATAATTGTGAATAACCCTACAAAACTCTGAGCATAAGAAAAAAGACCAAACTGTTCAGGACCCAAATATCTTGCCACCCAAATACCTACAAACAATCCCACTACCATCCGTAATATTTTCTCAGCAAAAAGCCATGAAGTATTTTTAAAATACTTCATAAAACCACTATGTCTTTTTAGATCTTTTATTTTATTTAACACAAAGTACCCAAATACCATTCATAAACTTGCGAAATCCCCTCCTCAAGTTCTATAGTATGCTTCCACCCTAAGTTATTAAGTTTTGAGGGGTCAGTAAGCTTTACCATAGTTCCATCAGGTTTAGTTACATTGAAATAAAGCTCCCCCTCATAACCCACAATTTTCTTAATACTTAATGCGAGTTCCCAAATAGTAACATCTATCCCTGTACCTATATTGATATGTGTATTTCGTATTTCCTTTTCATCTTCTACATAAGTATCTTGAAAATTTCGACTTTCAAGTAAAAATACACAAGCATCTGCCATGTCATCACTATACATAAATTCTCGTCTAGGGTCACCACTTCCCCATATTTCAACATATGCCTTCTTATTGACTTTTGCTTCATGTACTTTCCTAAGAAGTGCTGGTAGAACATGAGATGTTTCTAAATCAAAATTATCATTTATTCCATAAAGATTCGTAGGCATTACAGATATAAAATTTGTACTGTATTGTAAATTATAACTCTCACACATTTTAATACCTGCTATTTTAGCTATAGCATACGGTTCATTGGTATATTCGAGTTCATTTGTAAGTAGATACTCTTCTTTCATCGGTTGAGGACAATTTTTAGGGTAAATACACGTACTACCCAAGAAGAGAAGTTTTTTAACGCCATTTAAATAACTTTGGTGAATAACATTATTTTGTATCTGCAAGTTTTCATAGATAAAATCTGCTCTATAAGTATTGTTTGCGACTATACCTCCAACTTTAGCAGCAGCCAAAATGACATACTCTGGCTTCTCTTTTTCAAAAAAATTAGCCACGGCCTCTTGATTAATTAAATCTAGCTCTTCATGTGTTTTATACAGTAAGTTTGTATATCCTTTTGATGTCAAATTTTTCACAATGGCAGAGCCTACTAATCCTCTATGTCCTGCTATGTATATTTTACTATTCTTAGTCATACATAGCTCTACTCAAAGTAATTCATAATTTTATAACCACCATCTTTAAGATACTGATCTTTAGTCATTAAGTGCAAGTCACTTTTCATCATGTCATTGACTAAATCTTGTAAATTATATTCTCTTTGCCATCCAAGTTTGGTTTCTGCTTTTCTTGGGTTCCCTAAGAGTAAATCTACTTCTGTAGGTCTAAAATATTTAGCATCTACCGATACTACATTTGTCCCTATTTCTACTTGGTACTCAGGATTTGAGCAAGAAATAACATAAGCCTTTTCATCCACACCTTTACCTTTAAACTCCAACTCTATGCCGGCATAAGCAAATGCCATTTTGACAAAGTCTCTTACTGTCGTAGTTTCTCCTGTTGCAATGACCCAGTCTTCTGGGTCATCCGCTTGTAAGATCATCCACATCATTCTTACATAATCTTTTGCATGTCCCCAATCCCTTTTAGCATCTAAGTTTCCAAGGTAAAGTTTATCTTGAAGACCCAAGGCTATTTTGGAAGCGGCACGTGTAATCTTTCTGGTTACAAATGTCTCTCCACGTACAGGTGACTCATGGTTAAAGAGTATACCATTACAGGCAAACATATCATATGCTTCTCTATAGTTGACTGTTATCCAGTAAGCATACATTTTTGCCACGGCATAAGGGCTTCTTGGGTAAAAAGGTGTCGTTTCACTTTGTGGTGTCTCTTGCACTTTTCCATAAAGTTCGGAAGTAGATGCCTGATATATCTTCGTTTTTTTTGTTAGTCCCAAAAGTTTGACTGCTTCCAAGATACGAAGTGTGCCTGTACCATCTGCATTGGCTACGTACTCTGGTGTTTCAAAGCTTACTGCTACATGAGACATGGCTGCTAGATTATATATCTCATCTGGTTGGACTTCTTGGATAATACGCGTGAGGTTCATAGAGTCAGTCATGTCTCCAAAATGTAGGTGCAATTTAACATTCTTTTCATGAGGGTCTTGATAAAGATGATCTATTCTATCTGTATTAAACAAAGAAGTTCTACGTTTAATCCCATGTACTTCATAGCCTTTTTTAAGTAAAAATTCTGCCAAATAAGAGCCATCTTGCCCTGTAATACCTGTAATCAATGCTACTTTAGACATCTTCTCTCCTATAATCATCTTCTAGTCTTATTATATCATCTTCACCCGTATAGCTACCTACTTGTGCTTCAATCAATACAATTTCTTCTCTTGTGTTATTTGTAAGTCGATGTATTTCATTTTGTTTGATATAGGTAGACTCATTTTCTTTCACGATACTAATATTATCACCCACCTGTACTGTCGCTTCACCTTTAACGACAACCCAGTGTTCATTGCGATGTAAATGTTTTTGTAAAGAAAGTCTTTCTCCCGGCTTCACAACAATACGTTTGATCTTGTAGTTTTCATGACTATACAATACTTCATAGCTTCCCCATGGACGATGTACCAAACTATGTACTTGGGTTAATTCACTTGATTCAACCTTCAATCGTTGCACGATTTCCTTCACCCTTTGCGTGTCACCTTTTTTTGCAATGAGTAATGCATCTCTTGTATCTATGACGATACTGTCTTCAATACCTAGCAGTTCTACATGTTTATCGCAGAGTATCAAGTTATTGTTTTTATCATTTGGAAGTTCTTGTGCAAGGGCATCAAAACTACCCACATCTGACCATCCAATATTTGAGGCTATTACCTTCACAATGGTTGACTTTTCCATCACCGCATAATCGATACTGTCTTCTGGTATCGTTAACATATCTTGATGTTTAATACGTATCATTTCTTCTTTATTTGCTTGATTATATGCATTTAATGTCTGTGTATAAATTTGGGGAGAATACTTTTTTAATTCACTTAAAAAAACCTCTGCTCTAAAACAAAACATCCCAGAATTCCAATAGTAATTTCCTGCATCAACATAACGCTGAGCAGTGATAATATCTGGTTTTTCATGGAAAGCTTTTACATTAGTACCCTCTGACTCTATATAAGTACCCTCTGACTCTATATATCCAAATCCTGTTTCTGCAAATGTGGGGGTTATACCAAATGTTACTAAGTAGTTTTGCATGGCTAAATCTTTTGCCTGCCCTAAAACTTCTCTATAGGCACACTCATCTTTTATTAAATGATCAGACGGCGTCACAAGTACTATTTCTTCTTCATCTACTGCCATACATGCTAAGGCAATAGCCGGTGCTGTATTTCTTCCTATAGGTTCCAATAGATATTGACTATTTTGTACTTCTAGCTCCTTCATTTGATCGAGTGCTAAAAAGTATTGTTCTACATTGGAAACAACAAACTGGTTTTCACATAATACTTGATTTCTTTCTACGGTAAGTTGGAACAGTGATTTGTTATCAAAAAGTTTTAGAAATTGCTTGGGCATTAGCTGCCTAGAAAGTGGCCAAAGTCTTGTGCCACTCCCTCCACATAAAATAATATTTGTCATATTAAAAACCTATAATCATAAAATTGTATTATTATATCCAAAAACAATTAGCTCAAACTCCCGGTGCTTTCCACATAGAAGTTGTTAATCCTCTGTCGACTAAAGAGAGCTGATTTTCATATACTTTTTGCCATTGTTTTTGTATGCTCTGATACTTCTGATAATTGTCCCCATTGGGTGCATACTCTTTCTCCCAAACTACCAAACGTTCTGAAGCATCTAGCAGACTTTCATACACACCAATGCCAACACCCGCAGCCATAGAAGCCCCAAGTGCAGTAGCTTCTGTTACTTTAGGTATTTTAATCTTACAGCCTGTGACATCTGCAAGTATTTGACACCATAAGTCTCCTTTACTTGCCCCACCTGCAAAAACTATTTCATCTATCTCTAAATTTGTAAATATTTTAATTTTTTCTAAGTTAATGGCTGAGACGATACAGGCGTTCTCTTCTAAGCTTCTAAACATTGAAGCTTTGTTACATACTTCTGAATCTAGGGAGAGATTGATGAATGATGGTGCTGCATGGTACCATTTGCCATAGTTCATAGCATCTGAGAAAATGGGTAAGATTCCGTGCGAACCTACAGGTACATTTTTTGCTTTAGCTTCTAGTATGCTATAGGTATCTACACCTTTTTCTTTCGCTTCTAATTTTTCTAAGTCACAAAAAGCATCTCTAAACCAACGCATGATTAAGCCAGAAAAGAAAGTGATGCCTTCTGCTTGGGAAAGTCCTTCTACTACATGAGGGTTGACTCTTATACTCATGTCAATAGGTGGCTTTACAGAACTTTTTATGTTGACAACTTGTTGCCAAAAAGAGCCTCCAAGTATGGCTACTTGTCCCTCTTTGACCACACCTAGCCCTGCTGCTCCTAGCTGTACATCACCCCCACCCATGACAACCATCGTAGAAGTTGACAATCCTGTTTCAGTTGATGCTTTACTTGTCACTTTACCCATGGGGGTTCCTGTTTCTAGGACGGGAGGAAAGATGTTTGTCTTAATGCCTACTTTTTCTGCCATGTTTACTGACCATGTACGGTCTTCTAAAGAAAATATACCTGTGGTTCCTCCATTGCTTGGATCGGTAGCAATGATGCCTGAAAGTTTTGCAAGTATCCAATCTCCTATCATAGAAACCGATGCTACTTTTTCATAAAGTTTAGGCTCGTTATTTTTAAGCCATAGCAAACGAGGTAATGCTCCTAATGCAAAGGTTTGTCCAGACTCTTGGTAAAATGCTT
>Ga0256828_1000846_pt1 | contig 19857 bp, 20 predicted proteins | sample CV88metaG_FD_185993 | JGI IMG/M metagenome (GOLD analysis project Ga0256828, IMG submission 185993) | Hydrothermal vent microbial communities from East Pacific Rise, Pacific Ocean - CV88 | ecosystem: Environmental > Aquatic > Marine > Hydrothermal vents | place: Pacific Ocean: East Pacific Rise...
AATTGTGGGGTGAGATACTCTATAATTTATGATTTGCCCTATGATAGAGATAAAACTTCAATGAAATTTTTTAAGATGTGTAAAGCTTGTGAGGCTGAATACACAAATCCACTAAATAGGCGCTACCATGCCCAGCCAATTGGGTGCTGGGAGTGTGGACCAACACTATCACTTTGGGATAAAAATAATCAATTAAAAATTAAAAACAGTGAGTTAATTAATAAGGTTGTAGAGTTAATTAAAAGTGGCAATATTTTAGCAATTAAGGGAGTTGGTGGGTATCATTTAGTTTGCGATGCTTCAAATTGCGAGGCTATTGCAAAACTTAGAGAGCGCAAAAATCGCCCATCTAAGCCATTTGCAATTATGGTTAAAGATATTGATATGGCAAAAGAGTTAGCACAAATTAATGAACTAGAAAAGAAGCTATTAAGCTCCAAAGAGCGCCCAATTGTAATTTTAAAGCAAAGATTAGAAGCTAAAAGAGTAAAGCTAAGCAGCTTGGTTGCACCAAAAATTAATAGAATAGGAGTGTTTTTACCCTACACACCTTTGCATCTTTTAATTTTAAATAAACTAAATCGCCCAATTGTAGCAACAAGTGCGAACTTTAGCGATGAGCCAATAGCTACTAATTTTGAAGCTATTGGTAAATTAAATGGGGTGTATGATTATTTGCTAGAGCATAATCGCGATATTGTAAATGGGTGTGATGATTCAGTTGTTATGGTTGTTAAAAAGCAAGTTATAACAATTAGAAGAGCTAGAGGCTATACACCCTATGAGATAGAGTTGCCATTTAATTTAAAAGAGAAAACTTTGGCTCTTGGAGCAAACCAAAAAAGCACAATTGCAATTGGCTTTGCAAACAGAGCAATACTCTCACCTCATATTGGGGATTTAGACTCTATTGAATCAATTGAGTATTATAAACAAAATATTGAAAATTTAAAAAGAATTTACAAGTTTGAGCCAAAAATTATAGCTTGTGATATGCACCCAAATTACGAAAGCACAAAAGTTGCAATTGAATTAAAAGTTAAAAATGAAAAGTTAAAAATTAATCAAGTGCAACACCATTTTGCGCATATTTTAGGGGTAATGGCTGAAAATAAGATTAAAAGCGATGTTTTGGGTGTGGCTTTTGATGGCACTGGTTTAGGAGATGATGGAAAGCTTTGGGGTGGAGAGTTTTTACTTTGTAATTACAAAGGTTATAAGCGTATTGCGCACTTAAAATATTTTAAGCTTTTAGGGGGTGAAAAGGCTATTAAAGAGCCTCGCCGCGTGGCTTTGAGTTTGCTTTTTGAAACTTTTGGCAAAGATGCTTTAGAGCTAGATAACCCAACAATTAAAGCTTTTAGCAAGAGTGAATTAAATAGCCTCTATATAATGTGGCAAAAGGGTTTAAATGCACCTCTTAGCTCATCTATGGGTAGAGTTTTTGATGGGGTTGCCTCACTGCTTGGAGTTAGCCAAAAAATAAGTTTTGAGGGTGAGAGTGGAATGCTTTTAGAAGAGCTTTACAACAATGATATTAAGGATATTTACCCTTATAAAATTGAAGATAAAGTAATAGATTTAGCCCCTATGATTAAAGAGCTAGTAGATACTCAAGATAAGAGTATAGCAGTTAGCAAATTTTTTAATACTATTGTAGATATAATTCTACAAATTCATAAAGAGTATAATTTGCCTCTAGTAGCTAGTGGAGGAGTGTTTCAAAATAGGATTTTAGTAGAGCTACTTTTGCAAAAAGAGCCAAATATAATTTTAGCAAAAAAAATTCCACCAAATGATGGAGGAGTTGCACTTGGGCAATTGGTTTTTCAAGTAGCAAGTAAGAGCTAAGAGTTTGATATTTATTTTGTTTAAAAAGCTTTTAGCTTTAAGCATTAAGCTAAATCTAAAGGATTTATATGTTAATAATTGGGATTGGGAATATTTTGCAAAAAGATGATGGTTTTGGAGTTTATGCCTCTACATATTTAAAAGAGAATTATGAGTTTTTTGGTAAAGTAGAAGTTGTAAATGGTGGTGTTGAGGGGATAAATTTATTTAGCTACTTTGAGCAAAATAGTAATATTTTAATTCTTGATACAATTGAAATAGATGATACTCCAGGCTCAATTTATGCAATTCCTTCATATGAGCTTAGTGGGTATGGTTTAAATAGTGGAGGAGCGCATGAAATTGGCGTTTTGCAGTGTATTGATATGTTAGAGTTGCAAGGCAAAACTGCTCCAAAATCAACAATTCTAGGTATTATTCCTCACCACATCACCTTTGAAATAAACTTAAGTCAAACTCTAAAAGATGCCTTTGATAGCTATATTAAAACTGCGCTAAATTATATTAAAAATGAGGGCTTTGAGTATAAACAAAAAGAGAATTTAGTAACTTTAGAAGAGATAATTAAACAGGTGCATAGGGGAGCTTAGGTTATACGAGGATTTAGTATATAGTGGATAGTTATAGCTCTAAGCTTCTTAGGAACCGAGGTTTCAACCTCGGCAAAAAGGTTAATAGCTCTATTAAATCTTTGGCAAGGTTAAAACCTTGCTTCCTTAGAGGATTTAGATTTTTGGATTAAATTAGATTCCCACTTTCGTTGGAATGACACCATACCAATTACTAAAATATGGGGCTAATCATTCTCCTTAAAACTAGAATTTAAAAAGCCTTTAAAATAGCCAACTAAGCCTTAATCACATCACACTCCCAGCCATCATAACTTGCATTAAACTCATCTAAAAGTTCAATTAAATATAGAGTTAGTTCATCTATATCATAGTAAAATGGCTTATCAATTCGCATAAATTTAAAACCTATGTAGCCATCTTGATTCTTTATATCTTCTAAAATACTAAAGCCTAGCTCTTCTAGCTTAGCTTTTAATTCACTCTCTTTTGAGTTATCCTCTTTAAAAAAGCATTTGTGGGTTATAAATCTTGGTATCTCTAAGTTATCTTCTTGAGTATGCAATAAATCACAAGCTTTATGATTTTGGATTAATTGCCACTCTATTGGAGTTGGATAGAGCAGATTTTTATAGTAACTCCACTCATCATCTTGGCTATATCCTGTTGTAATTTCATAATCTGCAAAATCTTCTAATGCAAAATTTAGAAAATCTTGCCAATTGTAAGTAAATTGCAAATAGTAAAGAAATGTTACATAACCATCGCTAATTATGCGTCCTACATATTTACCAATTCTAAATTTGATTAAAGATGCCTCTAGCTTATCTTCTAAGTAACTTATGCGAGAGCGCTCATTTGAGCTACTTAGCATTCCTCTGCCATCTGGTTCTTTAAGCTTAACTTTAATAAAAGCAACTTGTGTATAGATATACTTAAACTTCTCTACATCCATAGAGATACCAGCATTAAACAAAACCGAGGCTACTTTGCCATCGATATTTTTCATATAAATTTCCCAATACTCTTGCATATTACTCCATCTCCAAAGTCATTAAATACATCTCCTCACCATCAAGCACCTTAACATTTAGGCTTTCACAGTATGGGCAGTAGTATCTAACTTCATCAATCTCAAAAACTTTTTTGCAATCTTGACACTCTAATTTTAATTTTTGCACATTTATTACAAACTCTGCACCATCACACATTGTGCCTTCTTTAAAGGTATTAAAAGCAATCTCTAATAAGTGGGGTTCAACTCCACTTAAAACTCCAATTTTGGTTACAACTTTTGTTATTTTATCTGCTTTGTTTTGTTCGGCAATCTCTTCACACTGATTTAAAAGTGCTTGGACAATACTATATTCATGCATATTGAATACCTATTCATTTTTAAAGCTATTTTACAATAAGTTAGCTTTATGTAATGTAATGTTAAAATTTTCTTATGAATTTAACTTTTTCTTTGTATCTATTGCCTATTTTTATTGCTATATATCTTTGGTTTAAGTTAAAAATTCCAATTAAAAAGGCTATTGCTTTAGTATTGTTGCCACCATTTTTATTTACTTTGCCATTTGTTATTAGCAATGGTTTGAAAGGCTTTTTAGTTTTTTTATTTGGTATTGCTTTTACATTTGTAGCTTTGCTTTATTATGCCTTGATTGTTTTGTATCTTTTAAAAAGATATAAATTGGGCTACTTTAAACTATTTTTAGTAGGAGGGGTGGTTGGCTATATAGTTGGGTTTATCAATTTTGCTATATTGCAAGAAGGCAAAAACTCTATATCTAGCTATGCAAGTGCTGCAATAATTCCTATGATTACAGGTGCAATCTCAATAGTTTTAGTGGAGTTTATTAGTAAAAAGATTAAATAACAAATTAGCAAGTAACTCCAAGGCTTTACAATAAACACTTTACATACTAAAATAGAGTGGTTTTAAGGTTGAAATTTTGCAAGTTATTGTTATTGAAAATATTATTACAATTATCAAAAGTAAAGAGAAATCTTTTTTTACAACTGACTTGCTTATAGCAAAGAGTAAAGATGCAATAAAAAGGGAGATAAAAATATTCCATACTCTATATCCTAAAATATAATTTAATGTTACTATTAAAAAAGCAACTAAAGAGCCAAATATAAGTTGTCCAATAGCGTTATTTGGTGTGGTTATGGGGTCTGTTAGCATAAAAAATATATAGACAATAAAAGATATAGAGTAAATTGAGCTAATAAAGTGTTCTATATTCCAATTTGGATCGATTTTGGCAACTATAGTGTAATTTAAAAATAGATAAATTAATAAAAATGAGAGAGTAATTAAATATCTATTTGCTCTAATTAAAACAAAAGTTCCAATAATTAAGACTAAATATAATATATATCCTTTAGTGCCAAGTGCGCCAACAATTGGCAATGCTTTTGGATAAAATATAAAAATTGCAACAATCAAAGCAAAATTTGATGGATTAAAGATATGTTTGCCATCTATTTTTAGATACAATTTTTGAAAAATTGCCAAAAAAATTATGATAAATGGAATATACCATTTTGTCCAGCCAACCATTAACACAACTCCAATTGCTGTTATAAAAGCAGAGTAAGGTATATAACTATCTTTTTTTAAAATAAGCTCTGTTGCACCTGCAAAAACAATTAATAAAAGCACTATAAAAGGGTTTGTCTGCAAGGTATTATTGGTATATGAAATATAAATTAGCAGTAGTAAATTAATTAATTGTTGAAATTGAATATTTTTATAAAAAGACATATAAAATATTATTACAATAATACTTTAATTCTCTTTATTCGCTTTTTTTGATATAATCACACTAAAATTACATCATTTAAGAGATATTATGAAAAAAGAGATAAAAATATCATTAGCACTATTTATAGTTGGTGCTTTAACTATAGGTGCTTTATACTACAAAAAAAGAGAAAAAAAGCTTAATGAAGCTCACAATTTAGCACTTCAGGATAAAAGTGATAAAAAGATAATTTTACCAAGCAGTAGCGAAAATGCAAAAAAATTAAAGCTAGTAAAAGAGTATATTCAAGATTTAGAAAAAAATATTAAAGAGGGCAAAGCTGTTTTGCCTCTTGATAGTAGTGAACTTGATAGCAAAGCAAAGATTGCTCAAGATGTTGTGCTTAAAAATAGCAACTTTTTAAGCGATACAAAAGATACAAATGGCAGATTGCTACACAATGATATTATGCGAATACTACCAGCAATTCCTTCTACCCTAAATGATAAATCAAAATCTATATGCAAAGATAAGAGTTGCTATATGGTTGAAAAATATAATTTTGCAACAAATACTACAACAAGGGCAATTGTAGATGTAGATGATAAAAAAGTGCTTGAGATAAAGCGTTTTAGCAATACTCAGCCAGATATTAGTTTGCGCTTAACAAAAATTGCTAGAGCAATTGCTCTTAAATCGCCAGAGGTTATAGAAGAGCTAGGGCATACCCCTACTCCAAATGAGTTATCTATGGCAAATGTGCGCACAAATTTAAAAGAATCACCTTGTGAAAATAAAAATCACCTCTGCGTTGCTCCAACTTTTGCTGACCACAAAAGAGAGAAGGCTCTTTGGGCAATTGTGGATTTAACAGATTTAAAATTAGCAGCAGCAAAGTGGGCTGGGCTTGGAAAAACTTTTACACCAGCTTGTATAGATGAGAGAACTTTGCAAAATCGCTATATTATGGAGAATTTTTGCCAAAAAGATAGTAGCTATAGTAAGTTTGGTTGGAGTTTTATTTATCATTTAACAGGCTCTGATGGCTTAGAGATTAGAGATTTGAAATTTAGAGGTAAAAGTGTGGCAAGAAGCCTTAAAATCGTAGATTGGCATGTGGCATATAAGGGGCTTGGAGCTGATAAAGTAGATACTTCAACCCCTGTATATGTAGATGGTGGGCGCAAGGTAGAGTTTGTAAAGGGGCAAAATAATGAATATACCTTTGGGTATAACGATGCAATGGGGTGTCCAATGTTTTCTACATCTGTGGTTTTAGCCTTTAATGGGCCTCAAATTAAGCCAATTCTAAAAGATAATCAAGAGATAGGTTTTTCTATAACACAAGATTTTAGAAATCCAAAGTGGCCAATGGCTTGTAACTATAGGTATGAGAACAAATTTGAATTTTACAAAGATGGCTCTTTTAGGGTTGTGGGTATAAATTTAGGGAGAGGTTGCTCAAATAAAGCTATTTATCGCCCTGTAATGCGCCTTGATATAGCCTTAGATGGTAACAAAGAGCGTTTTGCAACTTATGAAAATGGGGCTTGGAAAAATTGGAAAGTTGAAGGCAAATATCAAAGCACAAGTAGTGAAAAGATGTATAAAGATAAATATTTATACAAAATTGTAAGTGCCAAAAATGGCAAAGATGGCTTTTATATTGAGCCAAATCGTGGGCAGTTTGATAAAAACAATAGAGGCGACCACGAGAGAGTTTTTGTAACAAAATTTAAAGAGAGTGAGGGTGATGAAGATTTATTAACTCTTGGAAGTTGCTGTAAATTAAATGAAGATGGAGTTGAGCCATACATTAAAGATAAAGAGCCAATAGATAAAGAAAATGATGTAATATGGTATGTGCCAAAGGTGCAAAATGATGATAGAGCTGGACATGAGTATTGCTGGGCAGATAGTGGAATTGATAAAGATGGAAACCCAATTGTTAAGCTATACCCTTGCATTGTAGGACCAAAATTTATACCAATTAAGAGTGTGGAGAAGTAGATGAAGAGATTTTTACCAATAGTGCTAGTAGTTTTAATTTTAAGTGGAGCTGGATATTTTTTGCTTAAAGATGATAATAAAGAAGATAAAAATATTCTCAAAGAGAGCTTTAGTTTTGGGGAGTTTAACAAAAGAAAAAGTTGTTCAAGGTTGCCTATGTTTTTATATAAAGCTGGAATAAAGCGCCCTATGATTGATTTAAGTCAAAATAAATACAAAGGAATTGCTTTTTATTTTGGTCAAAATTTTAGCAATGTTTTACATAAAAAAGAGTGGGAAAAGTATGATTATATGGGAACTTACTCTATAGATAATATGGGTAATATCTATCTTGCACCAAATCCATTTATTAGTATTAAAGCAACTACTTTTAATCTACAAAAAGCAATTTATAAAATGGATAGCCAAAATGGGAATTTGCAAAGATGGTTAGTTATTGATGAAATTGCACCAAATCAAAATAATCCATATGGAATTATCTCTTTGGTTTATGATTGTGATGATAATACTCTTTGGGCTAGTGCTATTGATAAGAGTAACTACAAAGGAAGCAGAGGCAGAATTTATCATATAAATCCAAAAACAAAAAAGATTTTGCAAAAGATTGAGGGGTTTGATGCTTTAACACTAGCTATAATTCATACAAATAAGCATAAACTACTATTAGCAGGAAATGCTAGGGATAACTCTCTTTATGCATTTGTTTTTAAAAACTCCAAAATATCTAATGGTGCTAAAAAAGTATTAACCCTGCCAAATCCAAATTTGCATATAAGAAAAGTTAAAGTAATTGGGAAAAATAGTCTAAAAATAGAGGCTATTAAATTTAACTACTCTCTTGTTGCAGAAACGACAAAAAAAGTAAGATTTGTATATATTGCAACATACAATCCTTCAACTAATAGTTGGAGTATTATAGAGAAGTAGTAAATATTAACTACTTTAACACTTTTAATTAGTATTTTCTTTTTCTTACATATCAATAAAATTATTAATCTTTAATAATAATTAATATATCCATTTTATGGGTATATATTACTTTTTTACTCACTTGTTAATTTTTTGTTTACTTTTTCTATTAATGGTTTAGTTTTAAGAATATAATTATTTTATATCCATATAATGGGACTATATTTTATTAAATATATAAAAAAAGGATTTTTTATGAAAAGAGTATTATATCTATTTGCTATACCTTTAATTTTTATTAGTTGTCAAATAAACAACAGTGAAGATAAAAATCTACAAGCTAGTAAAAGGGTGGTTAATAAAGATTATATCTTAATTTTAAGTGGTGTTCCTAGTGGAATGTGTGAAACTTTACATTGTGATTCAATTAAATGTGATGGAAGCAAGAGCTTGTTTCCCCAATCGTATAAGAGTATGAGTTATCAAGAGGTAAATCAAGAGGTTGATTGTAACTTTTTTGATAGAGCAAATAACTCTAAAAATTGTAAAACAGTTAATTTAGGTGAAGGCTCAAGTAGCTGTGCATATGGATTTAATTCAGAAAATTATAATGTAAAATTAGATGAGTTAGACGATAGCACAATTGATACTAGCAAAGTATTGTGGCAAATTGAATCTAATTAAATCTAATATTAAGTAGAGAGTAATAAACTCTCTACCTCTTAATCAATTTATAAACTACCACTCCTATTGCTATACCTACTAAATCAGCAACAATATCAAGTAATGAAAAGTCCCTAGTTGGAATAAAATATTGCACTATTTCAATTTGAATGCCATATAACAGTAATAAAAAAGTTTTCTCTTTTGTAGTTAAATCTTTAAAGGCTAAAGAGAGTAAAATATATAAGACAAAAAATGCAAAAGAGTGTTTTGCTTTATCCCAAATATTTGCTACAAGTGCAATATGGCGTGATGTTGTGGCTAAAAACTCTATTGCAGCAAGTGTAATAAAAAAGGTAAATTTATATAGTATATCCATTAGAAATTAGTGCGACTCTTGCTACTTCTCTATCATCAAATGGAATTTTTTTGCCCTTTATATCCATATATGTTTCATCACCTTTACCAAGAATTAGCAATACTTCATCATTTTTTAACTCTGAAATTGCTCTATTTATCGCCTCTTTTCTATCTACAATTACCTCTACACCCTCTTTGCCTTTAAGTGGTGCTACAATATCGGCTATAATATCTTCTGGCTCTTCGCTTCTTGGGTTATCGCTTGTAATATATAGCTTTTTTGCATATCTTGCTGCTGCTAAGCCCATTTTTGGGCGTTTGTCTTTATCTCTATCGCCTCCAGCACCAAAAACTACTGCTATATCTCTATCTTTCATACTCTCTAAAACTTTTAATATTCCATCTGGCGTGTGAGCAAAATCTACAATTACAGTTGGATTGTGTGAAATTACTTCCATTCTTCCACTCACCCCTCCAAAATTTATAACTTCATTGCAAATCTCTTCTAGGCTATTTTTTGTAAGAAGCTTCACACTAGCAACTGCAGCTGCTAAATTATATACATTAAATACTCCAACTAAGTTAGATTCAAAAGTTGCCATCTCTCCAAGATGATTAATTGCTGCTTTTATACCACCACTTAAGCTAAATGCTTCTATCTTGAAGCTTGATGGTTCATCAAGTGAGTAGGTATATGCTTTTGTTTGATTAAAAACTATCTTTTTAGCTTCATCTTTATTTATTAACTTTAATCCATCATCTAAGAAAAATTGACTCTTAACTTGGCGATACTCGGCTACGCTTTTGTGGTAATCTAAGTGATCTTGCGTAACATTTGTAAAAACTTTTAGTGCAAAATTAATATCTTGAATTCTATTTTGAGCAATTGCATGAGAGCTAACCTCCATCACAAAAAACTTAGCCCCACTATCTTTGCTTAATTTCATATTGTGTAGAGTTTGCAAAATTGATGGTGTTGTAAGGCTTTTATCTTCTACTCTTTTATCATTTAAAAAAAAGCCTCTTGTGCCTTGAAGTCCACAACCATAGCCCAAATCTGTAAGTAGTGAATAGATTATTGCAGCTGTAGTAGTTTTGCCATTTGTGCCTGTTATACCAATAACTTTTAAACTATCTAAACCCCACTTATCTATAAGCTCTTTTGGTGTTATTATATTTACATTACTACTTAAATTATCTAAATATTTACTATTTTGTGCTGTTTTTAAAAAGTAGGTATTTTCATTAACTTCTCGGGTATCTTCTGTAATATTTATACCCTCTTTTAGAGGATATATCACGCCATTCCTTTTGGTAAAAGAGAGTATAGTTTTAGTATCTCTTGATCATTTTGATACATTGGAGCGTGTTGCTCTAAGTAATTTAGGGCTACTGAGTAGTATCCATTATCAGCTAATCTTTTGATAAAATCTATAAATTGAGATTTTTTAGAGATAATTACACGAGTAGAGAATATTGCATCTTCAAATGCCTCTTTAAAGTTCTCTTTATCTTCAATTATTTTTATAAAATCTTCATAATCAATACCATCATTAAGAGCCATATTTTCATCTAATAAAGAGTATATATCATCTTGCACTCTACCATCAATTAAAGAGTTTGTAAGGTGTTCTATTGTTTTTTTGGGGTCGCTTATAGACTCTTTTATTGTTTGAAAATAGTAATATAAAACTTGCGCCTCTTCATCAAATGTAAAACCCAAATCACATAGTATTGCACCCACATAGGCATCTAGGTTCTCTTTATTTTCACTTAAAGCAATTGAATAAAGCTTTAGAGCATTGATATAATCTTTTTCAATAAAAAGTCTTTCTGCTCTATCTAAAAGCTTGTTTATATTCATCTAAACCCCTTTCTAAAATTATTTGATTCTCTTATATTAATACCTTGATAGCATTATATCACAAGTTAAAATATTTAGTCTATTATATATAAAAAAGAAATATTTATCAAGAGTCTTGAGTGAATTTTTTAAATATTTTATAATATGAGAAAATTAGTGCCATTTAATGTTGTTTAACTTATACTAAAGTGGTCTAAAAAAGTCCACTTTCTATGCCTGGTGGCTTTGTAGTATTAGCATCACTTTTAGGCTTATTTTGATTTTGATTTGAGTTACCCTTAAGATTGTTTGGTTTTTTGGGCTTTTTCTTCTTTTTGGGCTTTGGTTTTGGAGGTTGTTTTATCCCTTGTAACAAAAAGCTATATGGCTCTTTTTTAAGTTGCTGGGCATATACAAAAATCAAATCTTTATCTCTTACAACTTCAAACGCACTAACCCCCTCTAAAACTCTATCTACCTCAACACTATCTTCTAAACCTAAAGGTAATTTATAGTCATTTCCTTCAACTCTAATTAGTGTATCTTTATCTTTTAAAACCAGCCAACACACTTTAGCAACTCCAAGTTCATATAAAGAGTGTGTTGTGCTATTTATACATAGAGTATCTCTCTCCCCTTTTTTTATAGTTAAATTGCCATCACTTTGTAGTAAATCATCATATAAAGCCATTATTGCTCTATCGTGATCCATACTTTTATCTAAATTTTTTTTAATATTTATTACTGAGCGTCTTTGAGTATCTAAAACACTATATAAACCAATTAAGACAATAGATAGCAGTATTGTAGATACTATTATCTCTATAAGTGTAAATGCAGGGCGTTTTTTACTCATTAGTTATCCATAATCCCAACTCTTACAGCCTCTTCATAGCTGGTTAATCCTTTTGACATCATATCTTTTAATTTATCTGCAATTGTCTTCATACCTTGCTTCTTCATAACTTCTCTAATTTCATGGTCGTTTAAGCCTTGCTTCATCATATCTTTAACAACATCACTCATAATAAAAAGTTCTCCAACTGCTTGTCTTCCACTATATCCAGTAAAATCGCACTGTCTGCAACCTACTGCTTTGTAGTATATATTTTTTTCATCTAGCTCTAACTCTTTTATTACGCTATCTGGTAAAATTGTTGGCACTTTACAGTGTGGGCAAAGTTTTCTTGTTAATCTTTGAGCTAAAACTCCAATTAGTGTTGAACTTAATAGATAATCTTGAATTCCCATATCCATAAGACGAGTTAGAGATGAAGTGGCATCGTTTGTATGCAAAGTTGATAGAAGTAAATGCCCTGTAAGTGCTGCTTGAATGGCAATTTGTGCTGTTTCACTATCACGAATCTCTCCAACCATTACAACATCTGGATCTTGACGCAAAATAGAGCGAAGCCCTGCAGAGAATGTAAGCCCTACTTTTTCATTAACTTGAATTTGATTTACATGGTCTGCATTATACTCAACTGGGTCTTCTACAGTAATAATATTTTTATCTGGAGATGCAATATGCTGTAAAAATGAGTGCAAAGTAGTTGATTTACCAGAACCTGTTGGTCCAGTTACCAAAATCATTCCGTGAGAGTGATTTAAAAGTTTATAAAACTGCTCTGTTAAATCTTTTGTAAAGCCAAGCTCTTGTAGAGTTGGAATTGATTCACTTTGCATCAAAATACGCATAACAACACGCTCTCCATGGTATGTTGGAAGAACAGAAACCCTAATATCAAGCGTTTTACCCGAAATTCCAACTTGGGTTCTACCATCTTGAGGAATACGCTTTTCTGAAATATCTAAGTTTGAAATAACTTTAATACGGTTAATTACAAGGTTTGCAACACTTTTTTCAAGGTCTAAATGCTTTTTTAAAGCACCATTTAACCGAAATCGCACTTCACCTTTTTTTTCGTGAATTTCAATATGAATATCACTAGCACCCTTTTTAATTGCTTGAAAAAATAGAGAGTTTACAAGTTTAATAATTGGAGCTGACTCTTCACTACTAAGCAAGTTTTGAGAGTTTTGAATAAATTCAAGTAGTTCGCTTTCTGCCTCAATAAGCTCTTCTGAAGCATTTGATTGCATCTGCTCAAAATCGTTGCTTGTTTGTATCTCCATAAATTTATGTTTTAAGCGTTCAAAACTCTCATCATCTAGCATATAAACTTTATACTCATTACCAATTCTTGCTTTGTGGTTAAGCGCATCTGCAAGATTCTCTTTGCTAACAATTGCAGCTTTCTCTTTGCCTATATTTGCAAATAGAAGATGGTTTTTAAGTGCTGCAGAGTAGTCTATTCCATCTTCTACTAATGGTTCTAAATTTACATGCTCTAATACAGGTAGTTTCATTTAGTTTTCCTCTATTGCACTATTTAAAACTTTTAGTGGGTCGCGAACACCTCTTGGAGCTGTTGTAGCTCTTTGATAACTCTTTGAACCACCATTATATGTTGGTTCGTAAGTAGTTGAACTTCTGTGGTTTAATTTATTTATAATATATCTACTATATTTTGATTGAATATTATTAAGTTCCCCTAAGAACTCTCTAAGTCTGCTTAAATCTCTGCTACTTCTAACTATATATGGTGTTAAATAGATTACTACATTAATTTTACTCTCACTATAACCAGTTGATGTAAACAAAGCCCCTAGCACTGGAATATCACCTAAAATTGGGATTTTACTTACAGTTTTACCACCACTGCTTTTCATTAATCCACCAAGTATAATTGTTTGACCATGAGCTACAATTGCACTTGTTGTAACTTTTCTTTTTGTTGTTGTTGGTCTATCAGATGCCGAACCAGAGCCAGGAACTACATCTTCAATAACTGCTTCAACTTTAAGTGCAACTTTATTAGAGCTTGATATTCTTGGTTTTACTTTTAGTGAAATACCAATATCTTCTCTTGAGTATTTGTTTCTAATTACTGCATCTTTTGTATCACCCTCTGAAGAGCTAACTAAAATAGATCTAGTTTCACCAACATAAATCTCTGCATCTTGATTGTTTGAACAAAGCACTGATGGCTCACTAAGAGTATGCGCAGCTCCATTTTGTTGTAATAAATCTATCTTTATACCAAGTGCAAATAGCTCTTTGATTGAATCTCCAAAACTAAATGGATTAGAAGTTATTACATTTCCATTGCTATCTGTTGTTTGGCTACTTAAGAAACCAAGAAGTGAGCGGCTAACCATAAGGCTAGGTGAACCAAAATTACCAGCCATACTAAATAGCCCTTTTGTTGTAATTTTACCACCCTCAAAACCATATTTTAAACCAACATTTCTAGCTTTTGCAAGATTTATCTCTACAATTTTAGCTTTTACATAAACTTGCGGTTTTGCAACATCAATTTTTCTAATAACTGCTTTAATATTTTTATATTGATCAGGAGTTGCTAAAACAATTAGAGCATTTCTCTCTTTATCTCCAACAACCATAGCTTTTGTAGCTGCTTTATTCTTTTTAGCAGCAGCTGCTTTTACTGGTGAAGCTACAGGCATATTATTCATTTGTGCCACAAGCTTACCGATAATTTTTTCCATCTCTTCAACATCAGAGTTATTAAGAGGAATTACATACATCTTTTGTTGAATTGACTCACCCTTAACATCTAGCTTTTTAACATATTTTAATAGTTTATCAACATTCTTCTTTTTACCAACCATAATTAGAGTATTTGCAGCATCATCTTTAAGCACCCCAACCTTTTCACTAGATATTGTTTGAGGGAAAAGAAGCTTTGCCATAGTGTTTACATTTTGATAAATATCTTTAACTGCTGCATTTTTAAGTTTAATTATTGTTGTTCCTTTGCGACCCTCTGACTCAATAGATTCAATTAACTTTTGCACACTCTTTAGAGTTTTAGGAAGTGCAGTAACTGCTAACATATTGTTTGCTTTAAATGAAATTACTTTTGCATTTCTAGGGAGTAGAGGCTTTATTTTTGCTCTAATTACAGCAGCGTTAGAGTATTTTAGAGGAAATAGCACTGTTTTCATTAACTTACCTGAAACTTTTTTGCTAACATCTAGCCCAGAACTTGCTGCTTCATTTGCTTTTACAACTTCTAAAAAATCACCGTGGTCTATTAGTGCATAACCTTTACTAGCCAAAATTGAGTTTGCTAGTGAGAATAGTGAACTCTTTTTAATTGGTTTAGTAGATACAAAATCAACCTTACCATTTATTTGCCCATTTATTAAGACATTTTTACCTGTAACTTTACCAATATACTTTACAAATTGGTCAAGTTTCATATTGTTAAAATTAACATTTATCATCTCTTCTGCATTTATTGTTGCAACTGCTAATAGTGCTATTAATATTGTTTTTTTAATGAACTTCATACTCTAACTCCTTAATTTCATTTCCTCTTTTTATTGTAATTGTAGCTGCACTTAGTGAATCAGCATTCCTAAAAAACTCTAACGGCACCTTAAAGTTATCAAGAGGTTCACCATTTATAGCTGTGAGTATATCTCCTCTTTTTAAACCTAGTTTATCAAAATCGCTACCTTTTCTAATAAAGCTTATTCTAAAGCCATTTAATTTACCATTTTGCATATTTGGAACAGCATCTATATTTCTTCTAATTGCTCTAAAATCGCCTTTATATTTATTAAATAGAGTTTTTGGAATAATAGTTGTTCCATCCTCTACTCTTGGCTCAATCTTGTTATTAGCGCTCTCTTTTGCTTTGCTTGGCTCTATAGTTGTAATTGGATTTGAGTTACTAGAACTACTATTTTGTTGCTTGTTTGCTCCCTTTTTATATAAATCTAATTTATACTCTTTGCCATTTTTGCTAAAAATTGCATATGTTGGGAATAACTTTGTAAATTTATAACCTGCCAACTCTTCATTAAGTGCTAGAGCATAGCTTTTTCCTTTATATACTACAATTATAACCTTTCTATCTTTAGCATTATATAAACCTGTTAGGGTAAATTTAGTAAACTCTTCTGGTTTTTTCTTAACTACAACTTTTGGCTTATTTATTGTTGGTTTTTTTGTAACTACTTTTGGTTTATCTTTTTTAGATGCTAAAGAGTAGTGATAATATAGTTTTTTTAATCCACTCTTTTTAGGCAAATCTTCACCTGTTTTTGGTAGATATTTATACTCTAAAGCTACCCAGAAAGATTTTGCAATTAGTAGTCCTAAAAGTATTGCTATAACTATACCAAAAATACTCTTTTTAGATTTTTGACTCATAGAACCACCCTTTCTTCCCTTTTTTAAGGAACTTTTTAATTGAATTTATATCTTTTGGCTCAACTATATCAATATGTATAATTTTTGATTTTAAATCTATATACCCACTAGCTACTCCAAAATTTCCATCTATATTTAACTTAATATAGTATGGTTTAAAGATTGTATGGTTAGCAACTAATGAGTTAATAGATATATTCAAAAAGTTCTTTGCAACATTTAAAAGTTCAATATTTTCTGCTTTTAGTCTATTTACAAAAAGTAGAGGTTTAAGCTCTACAACAGAGGCTCTTGCAACATCTACTCCTCTAAAATATACAACTGGATGTAAAATTTTTAATGCAGCTGGGTTACTTTTTATCTCTTCATTATCTATTACTATGCCTTGTTTTTTCAGTAACTGCTCTGCCTTATAATAAAGCTCAACTTTTGGCATAAATACAATAAAGCCAACTATTATAAACAAAAGAGTAAATATACTATTTCTTACCAAACGCATGTGCACTCCAAATCAAAGTTATCACCACTTTTTACAACAGATAACTTTCTAAATTCTAACGGTAAATTAGCTAGTTTTGAAAGAACTCTATTTAACTCCCTATCACTTAGTGAAACTAATTTAATTTCAGCTTTATTTCGCTTTACTAAAAAGTTCTTTTTTTTGCTTGAAGGAATAGAGTTTATAACTCTTGTTAATTTACTTTTCATTCCTTTAGCACCCCAAAGAGCTTTTAAATCTGCAACATAAGCTATTTGAGTGCGCTCATCTTTTATATTTTGAAGAGAGTTGGCAAAACTCTTTTTTTGGCTAAAGTCAAAAGCAACAGAGCCTATTAAAAATAGTATGCTAAGGGCTATTAATATCTTACTTTTACTCATTTTAGCACCCCTTCTACCTGAACTTTATTGCTTCCTAGCTTTGTTGCTTTTAAATTGATTGTTTTTGCAATAGATAAAATATGATTTATCTCATTTGGCTCTACATTAAACTGAGCAACCAATTTATTACCCTCTATATTTAATTTCTCTAAAACACTCTTTTTGCTTGAGAGTTGGCTATATTTATTTAAAAGTTCTCTAATTGAGCGCTCTCTTTTTTCTATTTTTTCATATTTATTTTTAATACTATCTCTAATCATTTTCCCCTGAAGAGATGGATTATTGCTAAGTAAATTAGCAGTTTTTTCCTCTTCTTGTTTTAGGGCTTTTTTATAGCTTATGCCCTCTACTATAAATGCAATTGCAATAAGAGATAATAAAACCGATACTATTATAGAGTTTTTATCTAATTTACTATCTTTAGATGATTTTGAAGCAAGATGAAACTTAAATGCCTTTTTGGGTCTTAATTTGCTTGTAAATTTAGCATAATTTTGGCTTGTTAGCATAGAGCGAGGAACTATTGTTGCTTTTCCATCTATTAATGTTAAGGCGTTTTTTTCATCTACACCAACTGGCACTTTAACTAAAATATCTTTTAATTGGTCTGCAAAGTATATATTTCCTATTTTATTTGCATCTATTTTACAACAACTCTTTAAAAACTCCTCTATCTCTTTTGGAGAGTATGCAAAAAGTTGCCAAGAGTTAGCATCTTTTTTAACAAAATATTCATAGATATTATTTGTTGGCAAAGAATCTTCTAAAATAGAAGGGGCTAATTTTTTAGCTTGAAAACTATATTTTACTGGTAATTTCTCGATTTTAGAAATATAAAATTCAGGTGATAACAAAAGGTCATATTTACTAGCTTTTGGTATGCTATTTAAACCTTTATGTAAAAGTATCAACTTACCATTACTACTTAACATACTCAAACCCCTCTACCTTTCCATTGGTATAGTTAAATTTAAAAGAGTAACTACCCTTTCCAAAACTGTAATTTACATTGCAAGTTAATGCCACAACTGCTCCCTTTGCAAATAGTTTAGAGTTATAAAGTTCAATATCTAAACCATTATCTAATATAAACTTTTTTAAATAACCACTTTTAAAATCTTCATCAACTATCTGCTCATCAATATTAAATATAGTTGAAATTAATTTAGAGCTTAAAAAGTTTCCATCAATTGCGCTATACTCTTTTCCAAAGCTATAGTAGCTACTCCAGTTGGCGCTATATACTTTGAAATCTTCTGTTTTTAGCGCATAACTATCTAAAACTTTTCTAAAATCAATCCAACTAAAAAAATTTTTTGCTCTTTTTAATCTAGCCTCTATACCAAAATTAAAGGCTTGTTTACTATCTATAGCTTTTGTAATCATAGCTTTTAACAGAGATTCATCTTTAAATCTATTTTTTAAAGCTATCTCATCAAAAACTTGATTAGCTAAACTTAATTGCGCCTCTTTACTTGCACCTTTATTGCTAGAGAGCCAAGTAATTGGAATTGCAGCATGTGCTGGAGCACAAGCAACCATTACCTTAAAAGGACCCTTTTTCTCACTAACTGCTAGTGGAGTATCATAAATTCTTTTAAGTGTTCCAACTGATGGCTTTTTGCCAACAAATTTGGCAACTGCTTTTGATGCATCAGCATAAATTAAGTTTGCCTCTATTAAAGCAGCCTTGTCTTCGGCTTTTAAACGCGCTTTACTAAGGTATCCAAAAGTTATGCCAACTAGAGCTAACATTGCAACAATAACAGCTAATGTAATAAATAGTGTAATTGCTGAACGCTTTTTAACCATTTCCAAGCTCTTTTATACTAAAATTATGAAACATATTTAATACATATATATAATGGTATTAAAAAGTTCATATGAACTAATATTATTATAATAAAACTTTAAAAAGGATGAATTTATGTCAAAAGATATAAAAATTAAGCAAAAAAGGGTAAAAAAGGGATTTACCTTACTTGAATTACTTGTTGTAATTGGTATTTTAGGTCTATTAGCGGCATTTGTTGTTCCAGCAATTGTAGGTAAAGGTGATGATGCAAAGAGAGATTTAGTTTGCACACAAATGAACTCAGTTTCACAAGCTCTTGATATGTTTAAAATGGATAACGGAATGTATCCAGATACTGAAGAGGGTTTAAAAGCACTAGTTAGCAATCCAGATGCAGATAAGTATCCAGCATACTCAAATAGTCCATATATGAAGCGTATTCCAAAAGACTCTTGGGGGCAACCTATACAATATATTAAAACTGGTAATTCATTTGAATTAATTAGTTTTGGTCCTGATAGAAAAGAGGGTGGAGAGGGCAATAACGCCGATATAAAATACTCTCAATGCAACAAATAAAAAAATTAAGAGGCTTTACTCTGCTAGAGCTTCTTGTAGTAATACTTTTAATGGGTTTACTAACCTACTTTGTATTTGCTACACCCCAAAAGGTGCAAAAACCAAAAGAGAAAGTAACTATTGCTACCCTACCTCATTTTATTCAAAAAAATTTAAGTGGCGATGGAGAGCTTGTGTGTATTGATAATTGTAAAAGTTGTGAGTATTTAACAAGTAACTCTAAACCTCAAAGTATCTCTGCTTTACCATTTATAAAAAATGTTGTTGGAGAGTATATAATTGATAGTGGCAATAATCCTGCAAGAGTTGATTTAGGCAGATATAAAGACCAAAAGGTATGTATGCGTTTACGCCACTATCAAAATGGCTCAATTTCTCAAGTAATTTTAGATATG
>Ga0256828_1000847_pt1 | contig 19855 bp, 18 predicted proteins | sample CV88metaG_FD_185993 | JGI IMG/M metagenome (GOLD analysis project Ga0256828, IMG submission 185993) | Hydrothermal vent microbial communities from East Pacific Rise, Pacific Ocean - CV88 | ecosystem: Environmental > Aquatic > Marine > Hydrothermal vents | place: Pacific Ocean: East Pacific Rise...
ATTTCATATCTTCATCCATATCTTTCATATTCGTTCTCATCCAATTTAAATATCCACTGTCTGTTCTTGCTACTTCTATTACATCTTGACCTTTATATTTTCCAAATTTAAATGTTTTTATAAATACTGGTGTTTTTGTAAGTTCTGCTAGTTTTACCATTGGGTTATAATCAGGATAATCTTCCATTACCCTTTTTACTAATTTTGTTAGAAATAACTTCATAACTAAAACATCACCAATTGCATCATGAGCTTTTATTGTAATTGATAATTTATTGGCTTCGTTTTGCTCTATCTTATACAAATCAAGTGCATACCTAAAATATTGTAGTCTATGGTAAGGCATATCAGCATACAGATGCTTTGCACATCTTAGAGTATCTATTAATGTATAATTATTATTAAATCCTTCTTTTTCTAACATTGTTAAATCAAAGTTAATATTATGAGCAATTAGATAATTTTCTTCATTATTAAATTCTTGAATTTTTTTATAAGCATTTGTATTTAAAAATGGCTCTTTATCTTCAATCATATCTGGAGTAATATTATGTACCTCCATTGATTCTAGTTTAATTGGTGTTTGTGTAGAGCATAATTCATCATATACTTCTATATCATTTTTACTATGTACTACCATTAAACCTATTTGAATTATTCTATCTTCTTGTGATATACCTGTAGTTTCTGTATCAAATAATAAATATTTTGCCATTATTTTTCCTATAACTTATATATAAAAAAAGGTAAGCTTGAAGCTTACCTTTTATAGTTAGATATATTTAAATATCTTTTCTTAAAAATTGAGTTCCTACTCCATCGCTTGTAAATAGTTCAAGCAATATACTATGTTCAACTCTTCCATCTATAATATGTGCTTTTTGAACACCGTTATAAATTACATCTATGCATGAATCAACTTTTGGTATCATACCACCTGTTATTGTTCCATCTGCTTTTAGTTTTTCAATATCCTCTTTATCTAAAGAGTTTAATAGATTTTTATCTTTATCTAAAACACCTGCAATATCTGTAAGATAAAGAATTTTATTTGCTTGAAGTGCTATTGCAACTGCTGAAGCTGCTGCATCAGCATTTATATTAAATCCTGGATGATTTGCTTCATTTCCATTAGCAATTGGTGCAATTACTGGAATAAATCCTTCATCTATTAGATCTAAAATCATATTTGAATTTATTTTTGTTATATTTCCAGTATATCCAAACTTTCCATCATCTTTTGCAACAGCTTCAATACAGCCAGAATCTTTTCCAGATATACCAATAGCTTTTGCACCATGAGAATTTAATAATGATGCTAAATTTTTATTTATATCACCACTTAAAACCATCTCAGCAACTCTCATAGATTCTTGACAAGTAACTCTATAACCATCAACAAATTTAGATTTTATATTTAATTTTTCTAACATTGTAGATATTTTAGATCCACCACCATGAACAATAACAGGCTTTATACCTACAACTGAAAGAAGAGTGATATCTTGTGCAAACTTTTCTTGAAGTTCAGGACTAGTTTGTGCTGAGCCTCCATATTTTATAACAACAATTTTCCCAGAAAATTGTTGTATATAAGGTAAAGCATCAAGAAGTGTTTTTACTTTTTTTTGTTTAATATGCATTTATATATTCTACTTAAAACTTGCAATAATTGATTTTGCAGCTTCTCTACCATCTAATGTTGCAGTTACTGCTAAATCGGCACCTCTTACTCCATCTCCACCAGCATAAACATTTTTTAAAGATGTCGAATAATCAGAATTTACTTTTATACCATTCCATTTATCTAATTCTAAATCTAAATCAGTTATAAATTTTGGTAATTCTTGATCAAATCCAAGTGCTAATATAACAATATCTGCATCTTGTAAATATTGTGAATTTGGTATTATTTGAACTTTTTGTCTTCCTGTTTCATCAGCAGTTGTAAGTTCTGTTTTGTTTAAAGTAACACCATTTTTAGTAATTGCAACTGGGCTTACATTGAATACAAATTCAACACCCTCTTCTTTTGAATTATCAACCTCTTTTTTAGATCCTGGCATATTTGCTTCATCTCTTCTATATAGACATTTAACATCTTTTGCACCTTCTCTAACAGAAGTTCTTACACAATCCATAGCAGTATCTCCACCACCAATAACCACAACTCTCTTATCTTTTACATCGATATAATTGTGTACTGGCTCACCAAACTCTTTTTTCTGAACTTTTGTTAAGAATTCCATAGCTAAATGAACATTCTCATTATCTTCTCCATCAAGACCTGGCATTTTACCTTTTGTTGCACCAATACCAATAAACACTGCATCAAATTCGTTTTGTAGATCTTCAAATGATCTATCAATACCTATTTCACAATTTAGTGTAACTTTTGCTCCTGCTTTTATTAAGAAATCAACTCTTCTTTGAATTCTATGTTTATCAAGTTTAAAGCCTGGAATTCCGTAAGTAAGAAGACCACCAGCTCTTGATGCTCTTTCAAATATCTCAACATCAACTCCAGCTCTTAATAAAAATGTAGCAGCACTAAGTCCAGCTGGTCCAGAACCAATAATTGCTACTTTTTTACCTATTTTTTCACTTGCGAATTTAGGAACTAATCCATTATCAAATCCAGTTTCAGTAATAAATGTTTCAACAGATCCAATAGTAATAGCTCCATGAGTATCGTTTAATGTACAATCACCTTCACATAATACATCATGAGGACAAATTCTTCCTAATATTTCAGGAAATGGTGATGTTTCATTTGAAATATTAAATGCTAATTCAATATCTTTATTTGCTGTTTGTTTAAGCCATGCAGGAATTATATTGTGTAATGGACATTTATTATGACAATAAGGATCACCACAACCAATACATCGCTCTGCTTGTTCTGCTGCTTTATTTTCATCAAATACTTCATAAACTTCTCTAAAATCTTTGATTCTTCCCATTACACCTCTTTTTGAGGCATTTATTCTATCAATTTTTGTAAATGCTAACATCTTAATCTCCCTCATCTGGGTTTAGTGGTAATATTGTCATATTTTTAGGTTTTACCATCCAGAAGTTTCTAATTTCTAATCTAAAGTTATCTAATATATATTTTGCTTGAATACTTGAAGTCTCTTCATAATAATCTTTTAATAATCTTTTTAAATATAATCTTTCATTTTCTGTATCATCTGTATCAATTCTTAGTGCTTCAATTAACTCTTGATTCATATTATCTGTAAATGTTTTTGATGTATCATACATAAATGCTAATCCACCTGTCATTCCAGCTCCAAAGTTAATTCCAGTTTTTCCTAAGTTTACTACTATTCCACCTGTCATATATTCACAAGCATTATCTCCTGTACCTTCAACAATCGCAATTGTACCTGAGTTTCTTACAGCAAATCTTTCACCTACATTTGCTCTTACATAAAGTTTACCACCAGTAGCTCCATATAAACATGTATTTCCAGCTCCTGAATAATCTTGACCTTGAAGAGTTGTATTTATTACAATCTTTCCTCCACTCATACCTTTTCCAACATAATCATTTCCAGTTCCATTTAAAGTAATATTAATACCTTTACTTAAAAATGCACCAAATGATTGTCCAGCAGTTCCTTTTAAATCAAAATGTATTGTATTATCAGGTAAACCATTATCACCATAATTTCTAGCAATTTCACCTGAAATCAATGCTCCAAAACTTCTATTTAAGTTTGAAATTTCTGTATTTATTTCAATTGTTTTTGAAGGATCTTTTATAGTAGGAAGAACCTCTTTTAAAAGTTTATGTTCAAATTCATTTTTATCATAAGGTTCATTGAATTCTTTTTGACAAGTATCTATTCCATCTATGTGTCTTAATACATTTTGGAAATCAAATTTTCTTGCAAAATCATCATCTATAAGTTCAAGAAGATCACTTCTACCTATAATATCTTCCATTTTAGAGTATCCAAGTTGGGCTAATATATTTTGAATATCACTTGCTAAGAAATCAAAATAATTTATAAGTCTATCAACTGTACCTGTAAATTTATCTCTTAAATCTTTATCTTGAGTTGCAACACCAACTGAACATTTATTTGTATGACATATTCTAAGTATTTTACAACCTAATAGTGTAAGAACTGATGTACCAAATGCATAAGATTCAGCACCTAGCATAGCTGCTTTTACTACATCTATACCTGATTTTAATCCACCATCTGCTTGTACATGTACAAACTCTCTTAAGTGGTTTGCTTTTAGAGCATTATGAGCTTCACTAAGACCTAATTCCCATGCATTACCTGTATATTTAATAGATGTAAGAGGAGCTGCTCCTGTTCCACCATCTGCACCACTTATTACAATTTTATCTGCATAAGCTTTTGCCACACCAGCTGCAATTGTTCCAACACCAATTGTTGAAACAAGTTTTACAGTAATTTTAGCATTTGGATTTACTTGTTTTAAATCAAAGATTAATTGTGCTAAATCTTCAATAGAATAAATATCATGATGTGGTGGTGGTGAAATTAAAGTAACACCTGGTGTTGTATGTCTTAAAGTTGCAATATATTTTGTAACTTTATGACCTGGTAGTTGTCCACCCTCACCTGGTTTTGCACCTTGAGCTACTTTTATTTGTAACTCATCTGCATTTACTAAGTATCCTGGAGTTACACCAAATCTACCTGAAGCAATTTGTTTAATTTTAGAGTTTTTAAGTGTTCCAAATCTAAGTGGATCTTCTCCACCCTCACCTGAATTTGAAGCAGCTCCAATAGTATTCATAGCAATTGCTATTGCTTCATGTGCTTCAAGTGAAATAGAACCACATGACATAGCTGCAGCTGCAAATCTTTTGTAGATATTCTCTTTTGATTCAACTTGACTTACATCTATTGGTTTTCTATCACTATTAAATTTAAAGAAATCTCTTATAAATTTTTTATCTCTATTTTCTACTAAAGATTTTAATTTATCAAAATCATGAATATTTTCATCTTCGGCATTTTTATTATGAATTGCTTGTGTTACTTCTGGAGAATAATCATGGAACTCGCCATCATTTAAGTACTTATAAAAACCACCCATGTTTAATGGGAACATTGTTTTATTTTCATTATAAGCTTCAAAATGTGCTTTTTCTATTCTAGCTTCAATATCATTGTATCCAAGTCCACTAAGGTCAGAGTTAGCATCACTAAAACAATCAGATACAATCTCATCATTTAATCCTAATACATCAAATAATGAAGAATTTCTATAAGATGCAATTGTTGCTATACCCATTTTTGACATAATTTTTAACAGTCCAGAATTTATTGATTTATGAGTATTTTTTAATTTAGCTTGCAATTCATATTTACTTAAATCTTTTCTTTCAAAGAAATCAACAACTGAAGCATACATCATATAAGGATAAATTGCTGTTGTTCCAAATCCTATCATAACAGCTGCACTATGTGGATCATATACTTCACCTGTTACTGCTAAAATTGAAACTTTATTTCTAAGACCAGCTTCTAATAATTTTGTATTAATATAACCTATTGCAAAAGCCATAGGAATTGTTTTTTTAAGTTTTGAAACATCTCTATCATCTAAAATAACTATTTTAACACCATTATTTTTTACTGCATTTAAAACATCATCACTTAATGTTTGTAATGCATCTTTTAAATCAGTGTTAAATGTAGTTGAAAAAGTTTCATTTTTATAATATTCATCATAAAGTTCATTTCCTACTTCACCAAATGCTTTTACTACATTGAATTTTTCTTGCATTAAAATTGGACTTACTGTTTTAAGTCTTTTTGCAAATGATTCATCTTCTTTTAATACATTGTGAATTGAACCAAATCCTGTATTTAAACTCATAACTACTTTTTCTCTATATGGATCTATTGGTGGATTTGTAACTTGTGCAAATTTTTGTCTAAAGAAATCTGTATAATTTCTTTGAACTTGTGAGAAACAAGCTAAAGGTGTATCATCACCCATAGAACCTGTAGGTTCTTTACCTTCATTAGCCATAGGAATAATCATTTGATCTAATACTTCGTATGTTATATTAAAGAATTTTTGTCTATCATTTAAATCATCAAATTTATATTCATCTGTTTGGATAAATGTTTCTTCTGCAAACTCTTGAATATATTTCATATCTTTATTTAACCATTGATTATAGTTTTGAGATGATTTTATATAATTATTAATATCTTCATCTTTAAATACTTTTCCATTTTGAACATCTATACCAATCATTTGTCCAGATTGTAATCTTCCTCTATCTACTATTTCTTCATCTGGAATAAGAACCGTACCATACTCAGAAGTAATAAATATTCTATTATCTTTAGTAATCATATATTTTGATGGTCTAAGTCCATTTCTATCTATAAGACAACCAATATGTCTTCCATCTGTAAGTGAAACAGCTGCTGGTCCATCCCAAGCTTCCATCGATGTTGAAGTATATTCGTAAAATGATCTTAATTTTGGATCCATATGTGGAGCATTTTGCCAAGGAGCAGGAACTAATCCTCTTGCTGTTTTGAAAAAGTCTGTTCCATTTACAATCATAAATTCAAACATATTATCTAAAGAAGCACTATCACTCATACCTTCTTGTAAAATTGGGAATATTCTATTTAATTCTTCTTTTGTAAACACATCTGATTCTAATACTTCTGATTTAATTTTTACATTAAATCTATTTGCTTCAATTGAGTTTATCTCTCCATTATGAGCAACACCTCTAAATGGTTGAGCTAATCTCCATTTAGGTAAAGTATTTGTTGAAAATCTTTGATGAAATAAAGAAAATGAAATTTTAAAATCTTCATCTTTTAAATCTTTATAAAATTGTTTAATAGTTGTGGGCATAACTAGCCCTTTGTATGATATAACTTTTGATGAGAATGTAGGAATGTAAAAGTCTTCATCATTTTTTAATTCATGCTCACACTCTTTTCGTGTAAGGTATAATAAAGCATCAAATCTATTTGATGAAATAATTGTATTAGGTGTAACAAAAACTTGAATAATATTTGGTAATATTTCTAAAGCAAATTTACCAAGTGCATCTGTATCAACTGGTACTTCTCTTGTGAATAATACTTTTAAATCATTTTTAGCACAATATTTTTTAAATACTTCTATTTGAGAATCATTTTGAGAAAAAATCATTGCCACTGCATATGTTTGAGGTAAATCAATATTATTTTGTGAAGCTACTTTTCTCATAAATTCATCAGGCATAGAAAGTAATAATCCACTACCATCTCCCGATTTACCATCTGCTGCTACTGCACCTCTGTGCATCATTCTTTCTAAAGATGTTATTGCATCTTCTAAGTTTTGATGAGTTGGAGTATTGTTTAAGTCTGCCATTAATCCGAAACCACAGTTATCTTTAAAAGCTGTTAGTTTATCTAAGTTACAACCCATTGTATTCCTTTATAGTTATTTTATTATTGCTAGGATTCTATCTAAGTTATGGTTAAAATATGGTTAAATGATTTTTTGTAGATTAATAGTAATTTAATTAATGTTAATTATTTTAAAAAGTTTATGATTGGTTGCGGAAGATGGATTTGAACCACCGACCTACGGGTTATGAGCCCGTCGAGCTACCGTGCTGCTCTATTCCGCGACTTGAAAGTAAATGGATGGGGTAGCAGGATTCGAACCTGCGAATATCGGCACCAAAAGCCGAGGCCTTACCACTTGGCGATACCCCAATCGATTTATGTTGGAATTATAGTAAAAAAATATTTATTTGTCAATAGCATTTCAAAAAAACATTAATTATCTAATTGCTTTATTTATACAATCAAGTGTTTTATTAATTGTAACTATTAAAAGTTTAGTATTAAAGTATAAATCTTCAAAATAATTTGTAAGATTATCAATATTATATTCATTTAGAAGTTTAATTCTTAAACTATATAAATCTCTAAATTCATCAGTATTTTTTATAATTTTTCTATTTGCTGCATTTTGTATTAACTCTATTTGCGAAAACTGATTTTTAAACTCATAAGTATCTAATGAAACAAATGACTTTTGCAATAAAAATTCTATACTTCTGCAATATCTTGTAGATAAAGTTTCAAACACTTGATATTGTTCAAAATCATATTTTTCTTTTAATTTAGTTTTTTTTGCTTCTTTATAAGATAAATCAAGCCAAAAAAGTTGTTTTTGTAATAATAAATAATCTCTTTCTAATTCTTGCTTATATGTTAATTTCATTTATATCTCCCTGTTATATTAAGTAACATTTTTTGTATTTAATATAACAATAGTATCAAAAAATTACTTAAACTGTATTAAGAGTAATAATGACTCTTTTCTTTGTTTTATTATTACTTATTATTTCTATAGTATAAATATTTTTATTTTTATGTTTATAAACTCTAAAGTTTTTTACATCTGTTTTTATAACATCTATATATTTATTTTCATTATCAAGATATTTTTGTTGATTTTTTTTGTCATATTTTATATTTGATTCTATTCTTACTAAATTATTTTGCTTCGTTAAAATATATGTTATATTTGTAAAAAAACTATTATGATAAGTATTTGTAGTTTCAAAGGCTAATATATTATTTTTATTTTTTGAAGGATATATTTTAATATCAGATGAATTTACAAAATCTTGGAAAATTAGTAATTTGATATTTTTATCTTTTATAGAACTATTTAATTGTGTTTTAAAAAAATTATTAGACTTCTGGGTTATATTTAATGTAGAATATAAAAATATTATTATTATTGAAAACAATGAAATACTAACTATAATTTCTATTAATGTAAATGATTTTTTTAATTTCATTATTTATCTTCTATCTTAAAAGTATAAATATTTTTACTAATTTTATCTTTTATTTTGTAGTTTGTTTTTATAGTGCTAATTGTTTTTATTTCAATTTTCTTAGTATCTATAATTTCACTTTTTTTAAATATTTTTGTATTTTTTAATATTTTATTAAAATCATCATCTGTTTTATCTAATAATGTATTTAAATAAAAATGTTTATTTATATTATCTTTTGTATTAATATATATACTAGCAATACTTAGTAGTTGAGTATCATAATTTATATTATTCAATTTATTAATATTTGAAAAGTTATTTTCTTTTATTTTTAGTACTGTAATTATTACTATACTAAGTAAAGAAATAGCAATAATTACTTCAATTAATGAAAAAGATTTCTTTTTCATTATTTAAGACCTACTCTTATAGCCTCACTTAATGTTGTAGATTTATTTAATACCATATTTATTAGTTGTTGTTTTATACTGACCATTCCATTTTTAGAAGCTAATTCATTTAATATTGTGTCATCAACATTTTGTTTTAATACAGTTTGTACATTTTCTTCCATCAAAAATAATTCAGCTATTGCTATTCTTTTTTTATATCCTGTAAAATTACACTCTTTACAACCAACTTCTTTACAAATAATAGTATTTTCTTGAACATTTAGCTCATTTGCATAATAAGAGCTAATTTGTTCTTCTTCTTTACATTTATCACATACAACTCTAACTAATCTTTGTGCTAATACACCTAATAGTGCTGATGAAATTAAAAATCTTTCAACACCCATATCAAGTAATCTAGTAATAGCAGAAGGTGCTGTATTTGTATGAAGAGTAGAAAATACTAAGTGTCCTGTAAGTGCTGATTGTACTGCAATACTTGCTGTTTCATTATCTCGTATCTCTCCAACCATTATAATATCAGGATCTTGTCTTAATATACTTCTAAGACCTGATGCAAATGTAAGACCAACTGCTTCATTTACTTGTATTTGATTAATAGTATCACTTTTATACTCTACAGGATCTTCTACTGTTATTATATTTTTATCTCTACTTTGTATTTTATGTAATAGTGAATGTAAAGTTGTTGATTTTCCACTTCCTGTAGGTCCTGTAACTAATATCATACCATGTGCATTTGAACTTAATTTTTCTAATTGTTTTGTTAATATATTATCTATTCCAAGATTTTCTAAACTTGGTATATCTTCACTTTGCATTAATATTCTTAATACTACTCTTTCTCCATAAAATGTAGGTAATACAGATACCCTAATATCTAATGTTCTTCCTGAAAGTTTTATAGAAGTTCGTCCATCTTGAGGTAATCTTTTTTCACTAATATCAAGTTGTGATATAACTTTTATTCTACTTACAACTAATAACATTATATTTTTATCTAACTCTATATGTTTTGTTAATACACCATTAATTCTATATCTTATTTCACCTTTAAATTCATGTACTTCTATATGAATATCACTAGCTTTTTTCTTTATTGCTTGATAAAATAATGAATTTACAAACTTAATTATTGGTGCTGATTCTTCACTTGTCATAATATCAGATGAAGTTTGTAAAAACTCTGCTACACTTATTTCATCTTCATCAACAACTGTTTGTTCTTGAACATCAGATATATCATTCATTTGTTTATCTGTTTTTATTTCAACATATTTATTAAATAATTTTTCAAATGAAACTTCATCTAAACAAATTACATCTTCTTGAAGATTATTTTTATTTATAAAATCAAAAGCAATATTTATTTTATTATTACTTACAAAGATAACTTCTTTTTCTTGGTATATTCCAAATAATACAAAGTTTTTAAGTGCTATTTCATAATTTTCTTTATGTATTGTTTGGATATTTGTATCATGTATTTCTTCTAATTTAAACATATTACAATCCAAGTATTTCATTTACTCTTTTTTTATGAGAATCAATTTTATTTTTATCTATTTTCTTTTTTTCTTTTACTTTTTTAGTATCTTCTAATTTTTCTAATACTTTTTGTGTATATTTATCTTCTAATGCTTTTAGTTTTGATAATTTAGTTCTAATAAATGTTAAATCTTTTGATTTAGGTACTATATATGGAGTGATAATAATTACTAAGTTTATTTTATCATCTGTTGTTGATTTATTTCTAAATAATGCACCTAATAATGGAATATCTCCAAAAAATGGTACTTTATCAACTGTATTACTATGGATATTTCTTGTATATCCACCAAGTATTACACTCTCTCCATCATTTACAATAGCACTTGTAGTAAGTTCTTTTTTAGAAGTATCAGGTTGATCATTTGCACCTTCTGGATTTGTAACATCTTCAATTTTTGTTTCAATATCAAGTAATACTTTTCCACCTGTTGAAATTCTAGGTTTAACTTTTAGTGTAAGACCTATATCTTCTCTTTTAAATGTTGATGTTGTCCCATTTGTTTTTGCTGTTTTTACAGAAATAGTTTGCCCAACATATATAGAACTTTCTTTATTATTTAAACATAATAAAGATGGTTCTGATACAATATCTGCTGCACCATTTTGATTTAAAAGATTTAAACTAACTCCAAGTGCTAATATATCATTTGTATGATAATTTCCATCTACATCTGCACTAACTGCAGGTATAGAAGGTAATATTGCTTTTTTTGTTAAACTAGCAGCAAAAGAAGCTAATCCATCTGTGTATTGTTTTGCCCCTGCTAAACCATACTTAATACCAACTTCTCTTGATTTTTTATCACTTATTTCAATAATTCTAGCTTTTACATAAACTTGTTGTCTATCTACATCAAGTTTTTTTACTAGTTGTTCAAAGTAACCTAGCTGTTGTTTTTGTCCCATTAATATAATAGAATTTGATTCTTCATCACTTGATACATATGGCTTATCATCTTGTTTTTTATATTTTTTATTAGAAATTACACCTGTTAATATTTTGATAATATTTTTTGATTCTGCATTTTTAAGATAGATTACTTTTACAGTTTTTTCAACTAATGAACCATTTTTATCCATATTTTTTACATAGTTTACCATATATTGAACATTTGATTTTTTACCAACAAACATAATAGAATTTGTATCTTTATTAAGTAAAATATCTACTTTTTCTTTTGCTATTTTTTCATTATATATTGTTTTTGCTATACTTTTTAAATCTGCAATTATTGTAGAAGCATTTATATTTTTAAGTTTTACTGTTTTTATATATTTTTTATTATTTCTTGATATTAATCTTATTACATTTTTTATTGTTTTAATATTTGCTGTAAAATCTGTTACTATTATACTATTTGATTGTTTATCAGTTACTAACTTTGCACTTTTACTTAATAAGTGTCTTATTTTTGAACTTACATAATCTACATTTTCATTAAATACAGGGAATATTTCTGTTATCATTTGATATGAATTTGATGAAGAATGACTAACAACTGGCATATTGTATTTACTTGCATCATTTATTCTTACTATTCGTAAAATCCCTTTATTATCTATTAGTGTATATCCTTTTGATTCAAGTACATAAGTAAGAACATTTACTATTTCACTTTTTTTTAGAGGCTTATTTGATATAAAATCAACCTTACCATTTATTTTTTGTGTTATTAATATATTTTTATTAATTATTTTTGATGTTATTTTTATTAGATCTGTTATTTTTAAATTTTTAAAATTAATATTTATTGTTTCTTCTTGTGCATTAAGTATATTAAAACTTAAAAATAATATTAATAATATTTTAAATAGTTTATTGTATTTCATAGTATATCTCCATAGGTTTATTATTTCTTAATATCTCAATATTAAGACTTTTTAGTTTATTTATTTTTTTATATATAGCAAAAGCATCATTATATGTTTTAAGTTTAATATTATTTATACTCTTAATAATATCACCTTTTTTTAATCCAATTTTAGCAAATGGTGTATTTTTCTTTATTTTAGTTACCTTAAATCCATCTAGTCCATCTTCTGTATAAATATCACTTAATGTAATATCTTGCCATATTTTATCAAAATTTTTAATATAATTGTTAATAAGTGTTCTTTTTATTGTAACTTTATCATCATTTATACTTATATCTTTTACTGTCTTTGTTGTTTGAGTTTTTATCACTTCTTGATATTTAGTATCTTCTTTTGCATCTCTTATTGATACTTTATATTCTTTTTTATTTTTTACAAAAACAACATAAGTTTTATAAATATCTTGAAGTTTATAGTTTTTAAATTTTTCATTTTTACTTAATATTATTGTATCATTTTTATTTTTTTCTTGGATAACTACATATCCATCATTATTATTCATAGAATATATTGCAAGTAAATCGATTTTATTTAAAATTGTATATTCTTTTTTCTTTTGTTTTATTATTTTCTTTTGTACTTTTTTTGTTGATTGTATAAATGAACTTTTGATATTAAATCTTTTATAAGGTAAATTATCAGCTACCTTAGGTTCATATATCAATACTTCTTTAGGTAAAAATAAATATGCTACAAAATCAATACTTATTGCTATAAATATAACCAATAAATAAAGAATACTAGATTTAAATAAAGAATTATAATTTATATTCATAAGTATAATCCTTTATATTTTTATCATATTTTAGTTCTCTTAATAATTTTGGATATTTTTTTCTAAAAAATTTAGATGTTTTAAATATAGCTTTTAATTTCATATTTAATATATCAAATGTTATTTTTACACTATAGATTTTTGAATTTACATTACTATAAATAAATAATGGTTTTAAAATATTGTAATTAATATTAATATTTTTAATTGTAGATGGAACAAAGCTATTTAAACTTTCATCAATGCTAATATTATTAATATCAATATTATTATAAACAACAAATAATTTTGCATCAATATTATCAATATGAGCCATATTTATACTCTCAAATATAATATTAGTATTTTGAATATTTATATTAGTAAGATTATCTTGGTATTTGTAATTTGTTAAATATATTTTTTGATTATATAATTTATTAACTGCATAATTAAATAACTGTTCTTTAGGGAAGAAAACTATTAATACAGTAAAAAATAATATAATTATAAAAAAATATTTTAATAAACTTTTCATAATAAACCAACTTCAAAAGATAATTCATCTTTAGTAATTTTCAATTTTGTAATATTTAATTTTTCATTTAAAAGCTTATTTGTAAATCTATCTATTTTATTTATATCTGATTTGATTTTTACTTTTATTTTATTTGTATTTTGTGTTATATTTGCATTTTTTATATTTAATCTTTTTATTAATTGATTTATTTTTTTAGCTTGTATATCTTTTTTTGCCCATGTATTTTTTAGATTATTATATTTTTTTATAATAACTGAGTTATTTTTAAATTCATCAAAACTTTTAGTTTTTTTACTATATGTAGTATTTAAAATATAAATAGATAATACAAACAAAACTATACTTGATAACAATAAAAATAAAGGATCTATATTTAACTTTTTCATATTTTTACTTCTATTGATAAATTATTATTATATACATGAGATGATATTATTTTATATCTTTTTTTGATATATTTTTCTAATTTTTCTTTATTTTTATTTTCAAAAGTGATTAAAAGTTTATTATTTTTATATTCTATATCCTCTAGTTTTGTATTTATACTTTGATTATAATTTAAAATATACTCTAAAGCTGTTCGGTATTGTTCATAGTTATTTTTAACTTCTTCATATTCACCTATTATAGCTTTTGTTTGAATCATTGAACTAGGAATAGAATACTTTTGTTTTAGTCCATCAAGTTTTTTATCATAATTATCTATTTGAGTATTTAAAATACTCATTTTATAAAAATTAAAAATAGCAAATATAATAAAAATAAAAGATATTATATATGCTGTTTTATTTTCTATATATTTTGATGATTTATTAAAAAATATATTATGTTTAGATAATGTAATATTATTTAAATCAATTTTATTAGCTTTTGTACTTACTGATATATTATCAGGTATTTTTACTAAAATATCATTGCTACAAATATATTTAGTTTTATTATATTCATAAACATTATCATTTTCACATTTTAATTCATTTTGTAAAAAATAAATATTTTTTACATATTTTAAATCAATATTTGATTTTTTAATAATATCTAAAATATCATCTTGTTTGTAAGCAAAACATAAATATTTATGCTTTGATAACTTAACATAATAAAAACTATATCCTTCTATATTAAAAAACTCTTCAAAAAAATCAGGAATTACAAGCTTTAATTCTTTTGATGATTCTATTGGTATATCAAAAATTCTTGCACTATATAATTCAGCAGATAATATGATATCTACTTCTTCACTTATAGTATAATTATTTTCTTTTTGTAATAATATCTTTGACATTATAAACTACACCCTTGAGCAATTGAATTATGTACTTCTTTTAATCCACAAGAATTACATCTGTATTCATATTCTACAACACCACTACAACCATGATTTTTTAAAACTCTTTTTTTAATTACATCAACTTTAAATGATGTATTAGTTTTTTCATCTTTAAACATTCTATATGTAGCATTACATGATGGGCAAGTACCCTCTTCTAAACTATCTTGTCTATCTTTTTTACTTTTGAATAATAGTAAAATAGAAAATATTACAATTAAAAATAATAATAATGTTGCAATTATTGAATACAAATAAAACCTTTTTTATATAAGATATATATTATATCAAAAATTATATTACAAAACCTAAAATCAATCCAATTGCAAAACCAATAAGGTGGGAATACCAAGCAATATTCATGCCAAATAATAATGGAACAAACGATATAAGAAGTATATAAATAAACATACCCATTCTTTGTTCTTTTATTTTTAAAGCAATATATCCAAACAATACAGAAATAGCTCCACTAGCACCTATTACATTTGAGAAGTCATTAAAATAATACATATAAGCCAATGTACCAATTGAAGTTAATATACCACCTACAATATATAATATAAATAGTCTTACTTTACCTATATGATATTCTAGCATATTACCTACTTGCCAAAGTACTATCATATTCATAGCTAAGTGTTCTAATCCACCATGAGCAAACATTGTACTTAAAACTTGATAATATAATTCAGCTGTAAAAAAATAAATATTTAAACCTAAATATAAACTTCCATTTATTAGGTTAGTTTGAATAAAATACATTATAACTGTAATAGCTATAATTATATTTGTAAGTGTATATACTTTAGTGTGATTTTGCATTTAATTTCTTTGATAATTTTATTTGTTGTTGTCTTTTTAATTCTTTTTGTTTTAAAAACTCAATATATTCTTCTTTTTGTTTTAAAATTTTCATATCTTGTTTTTGTCCTGGTAGTATAAAGTTTACATACCATATAATTACTATTGAAATTATTGCAATAGTAATTATTGTAAAAAAATTATTAATAATAGAACTTTGTTTTCTTTGATATTTAAACTGTCTTTGTTCTATTTTTTCTAATAATTCATTTTCTTCTTCCATTTGAAACTTATACTAAACCAGCTTTTAAGACCTCATCAACAGTTTTTACACATAATATTTGCATATTATCTTTTACTTCATTTGGTACATCTTTTAAATCTTGTTTATTTTTATATGGAATTAAAGCCATTTTCATTTTAGCTTTATATGCTGCTATTAGTTTCTCTCTTAATCCACCAATTGGAAGGACTTTACCAGTTAAGCTTAACTCTCCTGTCATACAAAGATCTGATTTTACTTCTTTATTACTTAAAGTAGAAGCAATACAAAGAGCCATTGCAATTCCTGCACTTGGTCCATCTTTTGGTGTTGCACCAGCTGGCATATGCATATGTAGATCTTTGTTTTTAAATGATGCTTTTTTTAATTTTTTACTATCTATTAAGCCTTTTACAACACTATGAGCAATTTTTGCACTTTCTATCATAACATCACCCATAGAACCTGTAAGACTTAGTAATCCTTTACCATCAAATTTTACACATTCTATTTTTAATACATCTCCACCTACACTTGTCCAAGCTAGTCCATTTACAACACCTACACTATTTTGCTTATCTGCAGGGTCTATTTCAAATACAGGATTATCTAAATATTCTTTTATATTTTTAGAATTTATTACAACTTTATCTAGTTTTGGATTATCTAGTATTTTTTTAACAGTTTTTCTAAAAAGTTTATTAAATACTCTTCGCAAGTTCCGAACCCCTGCTTCTCTTGTATATTTTTCTATTATTAATTTAATTGTATTATCACTTAAATTAATTTGTTTTTTTTCTAAAGCATGTTTTTTTAATTCTTGAGGAATTAAATAGTCTTTTGCTATATGAAATTTTTCCATAGGAGTATAAGAATCTATATGAATAAATTCCATTCTATCTCTAAGTGGGGCTGGTATATTTCCTATTTCATTTGCAGTTGCTACAAATACTACAGCACTTAAATCAATATCAAAGTTTAAATACAAATCTCTAAACTGACTATTTTGTTCAGGGTCAAGAAGTTCTAGCATCACTGCACTAGGATCACCTCTATGATTTTGTCCAACTTTATCTATTTCATCTAGTACTATTATTGGATTCATTTTTTTTGCATTAACTAATGCACTTACAAGTCTTCCTGGCATAGCTCCGACATAAGTTCTTCTATGACCTCTTAGCTCATTTACATCTTCAAGTCCACCTAGAGCTATTCTTTGTAATGGTCTTTTAAGTGCATTTGCTATTGAATTTGCCAATGATGTTTTACCAACACCTGGAGGTCCTACAAAACATAATACTGTAGAATTTTTTCCATCAATAGCTGCATTTTTACTTTTTATATATTGTTTAACTGCAAAATATTCTAATATTCTATCTTTTGGTTCTTCTAATGAATAATGATCTTTATTTAATTGTTTTTGTACAATCTTAATATCTAATTGACCCTTTGCATATTTTCCAAAAGGTATTTCAAGTACTTGTTCTAAATAAGTTTGAAGTATTGAAGCATCACCACTTTCAGGATGCATTCTTTCAAGTCTATTTATTTGTTTTTTTATCTCTTTGTAACCTTGTTTAGGAATATACTTTTTAATACTTTTTAATTTATCCCTAAATTCTTGTATCTCTTCCTCTTTTGTATTATCACCTAGTTCACTTTGAATAGTTTTAAGTTGCTCTTTTAAAAAATATTTTTTATTTGTAGTTTCTATTTTTTTATTTACTTTTTGATTAATTTCACTTTGTAATTTTATAGCTTCTATTTCATTTTTTACTACTTCTATTATTGAATACAATCTTTTACTTATATTTGTTTCTCTTAATATCCCATAAGCTTGTTCATTACTCATAGCTAAAACAGATGATATAAGATCAGCAATTCTATGTGGATCTGTATTTTCTTCTAAAGTTTTAATTAAATCTGCTGGAAATTTAGTATTTGATTTTGATAATATTGTTATATTTTGTTTTAGTATATCAATAATAGCATCTACTTCTTCTTTATTATAATCTTCTAATACTAGATTATCTACAACCACTTGCTTTGGTTCATTTGATACTACTTCTTGAATAATAACTTTTGTAAGCCCTTGAAAAAGTACTTTGATTTTACCATCAGGTAAAGATACTTTTCTCATAACATTACCAGCAACTGCTACATTATAAAAATTATTTACTGATTTTTTTTCATCTATTTTATTATCTTTTATTGCAACAACTAATAACTTATTATTATCTATTGCATATTGAACTGCATCTTTATTTTTTTGATCTTCTATAAATAGTGGAGCTATCATAAAAGGATACAAAAACATATCTTTTTCTACTACAAGAGGTAGAGTATCTGGAAAAGAATCATAATCTTTTAATTGCATATTTGTGTCCCTTTTTATTCAAATATTGCTCTATACCAAGGTATAGAAATTGGTTGTATTACTTTTGTATTTGACCAAGATTTTTTAGCTTTTTGCATATATACTTCTGCTGCTTTTGGTTTATCTTTTCTTTTATATAAATCTGCTATTTCTACATCTAATACAGCTTTTGACATATATAATCTTGTTTGCATAGTTTTTACTAAATTTATATATGGAGAATCAGGATATTTATATAAAAATGTATTTATTTCAGTTAAAGTATCATCAATTAGCTTTTGCTCTCTATATTGTTGTTTAAATGCCATAAATTTTGATTTTATTTTTAGATATCTTACATATGATTGTAAACTTTGGTTTGCATATCTTTTGATATAAGTATCATAATAATAATTTGCTAATTCATATTCCTCTTCTTCCATATGTGCATCTGCTATTATTAAAATAGCTGATGGTAAAAGTGGTGAATTTCTATGTTCTGATTGAAGTGATGTTAATATATCATCAGCATTATCTAGTTGCATATTTGCTATACTTTTTAACATCTTATTATACCAATACATTGCTGGTTTATTGTACTCTTGTTCTACTTGTTTAGATGAACATCCTATCATAAATAGCATTGTTACAAGTAATAATATAAGTTTTTTGTAAATCAATTTGATTCCTTTATTTTAAAAATAGATTTTATCTAATTTAATTTAATATTTCTTTAACTCTTCCAACTTGGCCATCTTGTAATCTTACTTTTATACCATGTGGATGAGATGGTGAATTTGTAAGTATATTTTTTACAATTCCCAAAGTTAAATTACCACTTCTTTGATCTTGTTTTAATACAATATTTACTTTTGCACCTATTTTAATATCAAATCGTTTTTTACCATCTTTTATCATATTAGTTTTCTTTATAATTTATTGCTTTTTTTATTATACTTACATTATAAAAAAATAATACTTTAAAAATAAATGATATTTTAGTGTTTTTAGCAATACTTGTATCTAATATAGGAAATTCAAATCCTTCATATTTATTATCTCTAGGTTGTACTTTTATAGTTATTGGTTTTAATATTTTCATCATTGTCATAGTATTTTTATAATCTTTAGATTCTAATCCTTTT
>Ga0256828_1000848_pt1 | contig 19848 bp, 22 predicted proteins | sample CV88metaG_FD_185993 | JGI IMG/M metagenome (GOLD analysis project Ga0256828, IMG submission 185993) | Hydrothermal vent microbial communities from East Pacific Rise, Pacific Ocean - CV88 | ecosystem: Environmental > Aquatic > Marine > Hydrothermal vents | place: Pacific Ocean: East Pacific Rise...
TTGGTGGAGCATAACGGGATCGAACCGATGACCTCTTCGCTGCCAGCGAAGCGCTCTCCCAGCTGAGCTAATGCCCCAAGTTAAGTAGAAAAAGATTTTAGCATAAGGCAGGTTAAACCTACCTCATATCTATGAACGCTCTGTTACCTCAAGAAGGTGGTAACCAAACTGGGTTTTCACAGGACCGTGAACTACACCTACCTCATCGTTGAATACCACTTTGTCAAATTCCGGTACCATTTGACCTTGTCCGAATGTTCCCAATTCTCCGCCTTTTACACCGGATGGACAGGTAGAGTGATCACGTGCTGCTTCTTCAAAAGAGATCTCTCCTGAGTTGATCTTCTCTTTGAGTTCTTTACAGAACGCTTCGTCACTTACTAAAATGTGTCTTGCTGATGCTGTTGCCATATTATTTTTCCCTTATATTTATTTTGAGTTAAAAAAGTAGGCTTGTGCCTCTTTTTTCTCTTTGAACGGAGAGACTGTTACGCTCTCTTCTCCAACCTCGACATCATAACTCTCTTTGGCTGAACTTTTCGCATAGGTGATGGCCAATTTTGCTGCTAACTCTCTGTCTGCCTGGCTGGCATTAGCACTCAAAAGTGAAAAAGGTCCCGCTATAGGCAGTTTGATATTGATATATTTATCACTCTGGATAGCCTGCAGACCTTCATTGTCTTCTTTGTTACGTCCCACTGCGAGTTTCGCTCCGTCAGGAAGCCTGAAGTGACGACCGAACTTCAGCAGTTCAATATCTTCCACCTCAAAGGTATCAAAAGCAATGAACTCCTTGATACGCTCCGAGTAATGTGACTCTGTCAACAGACAACCGCCGCCGGGAGACTCATAATCTTCCCATCCGTACGCTTGGGCCATTGCCAACTGTCTCTCACGGCTTCGTCCTGAAATGTCAAGCAGCTTCTCTCTGTCAACCCACTCCTCAATCTCCGGTGTTGTCTCTTCCATCAGTTTGGCAGACATAGGACGCAAGATGAGTTTGTCTTCTTTGTCATTGGCAAGTTTACTCACCTGTTTCATAGCATCATGCCGTTGACTCATAGGACGTTGACCAATGACCTCACCTGTAACTAAAAAGGAGGCACCCAGCTCATCCATCATCTTTTTTGCGATCTTGAACATATACCCGTGACAGTCAATGCAGGGATTAAAGTTCTTTCCGTATCCATAGACAGGATCAAAAAGGATATTTTGAATATACTCATCACGTACATCTACGATCTTAAACTCTGCCCCTGCCAATTTAGCACGCTCTTCCATCACTTTACTGACATCTTTTGTTCCTGAGAAACCTATCTTGATATGCAGGGCGATCACCTCTATGCCTTGATCGGCCATCAGTTTAATGGCGATCATACTGTCTAGCCCCCCGCTAAATAGTGCTATGGCTTTCATATACTTTTCCTTTTTAAAGCTTTACCTTTAACAAAATCATAACTCATACGCAACTAATTCCCCTCGTTTTAATCTTGGAATAATATCCGTCTTTATTTTTCTTATTAAAAAACTCTTCTTTGCAAAAGGCATGCTGCTATCTGCAACAATACTTTTCAGCTTCATATCATAGTGTTTGATAAGAAAACTGCGAAGCACCTCTTTAAGTTCCTCTTCACTCATAACTTGCAAATTTTCATCCACCAAAAGTCCCATAAGCTGGGGATGTTCTCGTTCACCATTGATCAGTGCTGAAAAAAGTGCTGCATAACCGCCAAACATATTGACATCGATCACATCAAGTACATCATCTATGAGATTCGGTTTTTCCAACAGTGTTTTCAAAATACTTAACTGTGCTACATCATCCCGTTTCTCTGAAAAACTCTCTCTGGTTCTGCCAAGATCCATCTGTTTCCCGAACAGTGCCGGAGCCACTCCCAGCAGGGTTGCTGCCATGGGGATATAGGAGTCTTTGATGATCTGGCTCAAGGTTCCCAAATACTGCTTCGCTGCTCCGAATGCCGCCTCTTTTGCTCTTGGATCATTCAAGTCATAGGCATAGATCGTCTTTTCCAATACAAAAGGGATAAGCGGTTTGGCTTCACGGAGCAGTTTAGCTACTGCTTCACTCTGCCCCTTGGCAATGAGATCTGCAGGATCCTGTCCGTCAGGGAAGAGTACCACTCCTCCGTCAAAACCTGCAGCTGAGAGCATTTGTGCCGCTTTGAGTGCAGCCGCTACGCCTGCCTTGTCTCCGTCATACGCCAGAATGATCTTCGGATCACCCTTTCTAAGGAGTGGTAGATGCTCAGAGGTCAGTGCTGTACCCATACTTGCTACCGCTTCGGTAAATCCTGCCTGATGGAACATCACCACATCCAGGTACCCTTCACAGACGATCAGCTTTTTATTCTTGTAAATACTCTCTTTGGCCAGGTCATAGCCGTAAAGCAGACGTGATTTGTTAAAAAGTTTAGTTTGCGGGGAGTTGATGTACTTGGCCGGATGGTTGGTGATCGTACGTCCTCCAAATCCTACTGCTGCACCACTGGTCGAGTAGATGGGGAAAGTGATACGTTCCACCAGACGAGCATAGTATCTTCCTCCTTCACCCTGAGCAAGAATACCTGCTTCAACTGCTTTAGGCAGAGGTAACAGTGTGGAATTCAAAAAATTCATGACCGAAGTACCCTCAGGTACATACCCTATCCCGAATCTCTGTATGGAACTCTGGGCAATGCCTCTGTCCAAAAGGTACTGTTTGGCAGTAGGATTATTCTCAAGGTTTTTCACATACCAGGTCTGTATGGATTCCAATACACGTTTTGCATCGGAGTAATCACTGCTTCCCTTAGTGTAGTTCAAAGAAAAATTGAACATGGAAGCGAGTTTCTCTATGGCTTCGGGGTAGGTAAGTTTTTCCATCTCCATGACAAATTTAATGCTGTCTCCCCCGACACCGCAACCGAAGCAGTGATATATCTGCTTGGATGGGCTTACAACAAAACTGGGGGTTTTTTCTCCGTGAAAAGGACAGTTCGCCTTGTAATTGGCACCGGCTTTGCGAAGCTCTACAAAGTTACCTATCACATCAACAATATCGATACTATTCTTAAGAGATTCTATGGAGGCATTATCAATCATTCTGTATACTTTCCTCCATACCTCCATCTCTCGTCAAAGACGTAGCTTTAGTGAGAGGAATTAAAGTAGAGCTTTGCTTTACTTTAAGGAGACAAGATATATGTGTATTATCAATCATAATAGAATTATATCTAATTAGGTATAATTTAACCCGAAAAACAGAAGGACGATTTTGGAAAATATTCTACCTGCCTATAATGACCCGCTTTTCAGTATCCTGCTCATTGTTGTTATTGCACTGATCATTGCATTGGTCTCTTACGGCTGGGGTGTCTATAAGCAACAAAAAGAAGAAGGGAAACTCTTAAAGTTTTTGGAGAAATTCGACTCTGCCGAGTGTGCTCTGGACACGGATGATATGCCGTTTGAACCGCATATGTTCAAACCCTTGACCCTGCTTGCCAAAGCATTTGAGAACTCCGGGGAGTATCATAAAGCGATCAGTATCTATCTTTATCTTATTAAACATATTCATGATGATCGCGGAGAACTGGAGCTCATGGAACGTTTGGCGAACACCTATCTGCACGCCGGCTTCCTGGAGCGTGCCCGCTCGTTATATACAGAGGTCTTACGACGCATGCCTCGTAATGCAAAAGTACTGCATGAACTGGGGATCGTCTATGAGAATATGCATCGTTTTGACAAAGCACATGAGATCATTGAACCGCTTCAACTCTTAGGGGAAGAGACAAATGAACTGGAAAATTTTCTTGCATTTTCCAAACTTAAGATCGATAAACAGCTTCCTATTGAAGAGAAGATCACTCAAATCAAATCACTCCTGACAAAAGAGCCTAAGCTTTACAGGGAAGGGGTAGCCCTGATGCTGAAACTCGATACCCGTGAAGCATGGCAACTTATCGATACTGCGCGTATTGCCGAGATACTGGACATCCTCTGGTTCTTACCGAATTCACAACTCGATTTCGATATAATCACAAACGATAAAACATTGAGTACACTCTACTATGCCAAAGGTTATTTAGAAAAACCTATTGTCCAGAGTGAACTCTTTACAGTGGATATGATCGCTATTGCCAGAAAAAGTGACTTTACAGAAACAGACCTCTATTTTTCCTATTTGTGTACCAAATGTAAACAGAGCTTTCCTGTAAGTTTTCACCGTTGTCCAAATTGTATGTCTATCAATACTATAAAAGTCGAGGAAGAAATTGCAAGATCACGCCCGCAAACAGATTACTCTCTACTCTGACGGCTCTAGCCTTGGGAATCCGGGTCCCGGTGGTTACGGCGGTATACTTGAGTATAACGGACATCGCAAAGAGTACTCCGGAGGAGATGCACATACCACCAACAACCGTATGGAACTTCAGGGTGTCATTGAAGGGCTGAGGTTGCTGAAAGAACCTTGTGATGTAGAGGTCATCTCAGACAGCTCTTATGTCATCAAAGCGATCAATGAATGGCTTGAGGGATGGGTACGTAAAAATTTTGCCAAAGTAAAGAATGTCGATCTGTGGAAAGCCTACCTGGAAGCTGCTAAACTGCACAATGTACACGGAACCTGGGTAAGAGGACATAACGGACATCCGGAAAATGAACGTTGTGATGAACTGGCACGCAATGAAGCAGAACGGATCAAGGCTTCGACAGGCTCAGCCACCTGACATAACAAACGTTCCCTGAGCCTGTCGAAGGGAAACCAAAATAATAGGAGAAAATAGATGAACAACTACAGTCAACTTGAAAAGAGACTGAACTATACATTTAAGAACAAGCAATTGATTATTGAGGCTTTGACACACAAGAGTGACAAAAAGCCTTACAATAATGAGCGGCTTGAGTTTTTGGGGGATGCCGTACTTGACCTCATTGTAGGAGAGTACCTCTTTAAAAAATTCCCAAACTCAAATGAAGGCATACTCTCAAAGATACGTGCTTCCCTTGTCAATGAAAGCGGGTTTACACTTTTGGCACGGGCTATCAATCTGGGGGATTACATCTTCCTCTCTATGGCAGAAGAGAACAATAACGGAAGAGATAAACCCTCTCTTCTCTCCAATGCTTTTGAAGCGATCATTGGAGCCATCTACCTTGAGGCAGGCTTAGATACAGCAAAAGAGATCTCTATTAAACTCCTTGAAGAGTGTCACCCGAAGATCGATCTGAAATCTCTCTCTAAAGACTACAAAACTGCTCTGCAGGAGTTGACACAGGCAACCCATGGTGTCACACCACATTATGAAATGCTGGGTTCCTCCGGACCTGATCATAAAAAAGAGTTTGAGATCGCCATTATTTTAGATGACAAAACCATTGCCACAGCAAAAGGCAAGAGCAAAAAAGATGCACAGCAGAAAGCGGCACAGATCGCATTAGAAAAATTAAAGGCATAAAATGAATACCTTTGGTAAAAAACTGACCCTGACCACATTCGGTGAATCACACGGCAAAGCAATCGGATGCATCCTTGACGGTGTACCCGCAGGACTGAAGATAGACGAAGCCTTCATACAGTCTGAACTGGATCGAAGAAAACCCGGGAAAAGCAAGCTTGAGACCGGGCGTAAAGAGGATGACAAAGTTGAGATCCTCTCCGGTACTTTTGAAGGAGTAACTACAGGAACACCCATAGCCATGATCATCTTCAACACCAACCAAAAGTCCAAAGATTATGACAATGTTAAAGACCTTTTCCGTCCGGGACATGCCGACTTTACCTACTTTCATAAGTACGGACTGAGAGACTACCGTGGTGGTGGGCGTTCATCTGCACGTGAAACTGCTGCTCGTGTGGCAGGCGGGGCCATAGCGAAGTTGATGCTTAAAGAACTTGGCATAACGATCCAAAGCGGTCTGTGCGAAGTGGATGGGATCAAAGGGGAAGTACAGGATTTTGAATATGCCAAAACCTCTAAACTCTATGCCCTTGACCCCAATGTAGAAAAAGCACAGGAAGCAGCGATATTAACAGCAAAAGAGAACCATGATTCTGTGGGTGGAGTGGTACTTACTACTGCCACAGGTGTTCCTGTAGGACTGGGTGAACCGCTTTACTATAAGCTTGATGCCATCTTGGCTGAAGCAATGATGGGCATCAACGCAGCCAAAGCAGTAGAGATCGGTGACGGGGTAGCCTCTACGCACCTAAAAGGCAGCCAAAATAATGATGAGATCACTCTGAATGGTTTTAAAAGCAACCATGCAGGCGGTATTTTGGGCGGCATCAGCAACGGTGATACGGTCATTGTCAAAACCCATTTCAAACCTACCCCTTCTATTTTCCGTGAGCAGGACACCATTACCACGCACAATGAAGAGGTCAAGTGCAACCTCAAAGGCAGACATGATCCTTGTGTTGCCATTCGGGGAGCTGTGGTCTGCGAAGCAATGATGGCATTGACTTTGGCCGATATGACACTGCTGAATATGGGTAAAAAGATGGAACATTTAACCACCATCTATAAAGGATAGTCGATGCGTAAACTAGGACTTGGACTCATAGGCATTGTTGTCATTGCAGCGATCTATTATTTTACCTCAGGATCAGCTCGTGTCACAGAAGAGATGAAAAAGCAGCTCAACCACGAGTTGACAACACTGCAGCAGAACGGTTTTGCTGTAGAAGAGAGAGAAATTAAAAAAAACCAAGAGCATTTCGTACTTGACTTCTCTGAACCAAAGAAGATAGCCTCTTATCTGAAACATCAGGGTCTGCAGGTAAACACCAAAGAGCTCTCCTCCCTTAAAGGTATGAAGTTTGCCGTAGATGCAAAATATCTAGGTGACACTTACAGTGCACTCAGTGTTGACATCTACCCTAAAGCGCTTCCAAATGAAGCAATAGCAGAACTTCAAAAAGAAGATCCCAAATTGCTTGCACGTATAGAAAAACTCATGGCAAATAAAACCCTGCTTGTGCATGTGGACTTCAACAAACTCCTTAACAGATTTAAAGGGTATGTCAAAGACATTAACGAAACCTTCAAAGATGAAGTCACAATGAATCTTTTTGCCAAAGGCATGACTTTTGAAGGGAGCATTGTCAATGAAAAGATTAAAGAACTGCAGCAGCACATCACACAACTTTCACTGCATGCAGACAAAGCCGTAGAAGTAAGCCTCACGAACCTTACAGCATCGCATACCCTTACCGGAACGAGCAATTATGATACACATACGACATATAAAGTGGAAAAACTCAAAGCCTATGCAGCAGATGACTTTTATGTGGAGTGTACCAACCTGGACGGCAGTTCCACAACTGCGTTACATAACAAACTTTTAAAAAGCAGTGCTAGCAGTACCATTGAGAAGATCATTCTCAAAGAGAAACAAAAAAGCTATGCATTTACAGAGACATCACTGGATGTCACACTTGACAACCTTGACATAGAAGCATTTGAAAAGCTTCAAAAAACAGATCCCGAAGATCGTCTTGCCATCAACAAACTTTCAGAGCAGATACTCACACAAGGGGTTGAACTCAACATCAGTAACCTCTCTTCCAAAGAGGTGAGCATAGAGAAGCAGGCTATAGGGAGTTTCCATCTAAGTGCATACGGGAAGATAGACCCTTCCCTTGATCTGACAGCAGCACAGCAAAATCCGCTGATCCTGCTACAGGCTCTGAGTAGCACACTCCATATTGAAGCATCACCTACACTCTTTACACATCTTATGCAGGACCCGCGGGCAATGATGGTGATGATGCTCATTCCTCCGCAAGAGAAGAACGGAAAAAAAATATATGATGTCTCTTACATCAAAGGTAAACTTACTGTAAACGGGATGCGCTTCTAAAAAAGTGTAGGTTCATCTAAACTTTTTACTCTAAAGGTTTTACGGTGGATCTCACATCTATCATACTTTTCTAAAGCTTCTATATGGGCTTTTGTCCCATATCCTTTATGTTTTTCAAAGCCGTACTGAGGATATAGTTTTGCCATCTGCAGCATCTCTCTGTCACGTGTCACTTTAGCCAATATACTCGCAGCACTTACCTCCGGTACCTTGTCATCTGCTTTTATCATCGTTGTAATATTATCTACCCCGAAAGTACTGTTACCGTCAAACAGATACTCCCCGCTTGGCAAATTTTTCTGGATAGCTCGTAACCCTTGCTGTAAACACTTGGAAATTCCAAATTCATCCACCTCTTTGGCAGAAAAAGAGACAATGTGATAATCTGAATTCTCTACAACCAAAAGGTACAAGGCTTCGCGCTTCTGTTCTGTCAACTTCTTAGAATCCATCAACCCGTCAATAGGATTTTTAAGGATCACTCCAGCTATCACAAGCGAACCTGCCAAGGGTCCTCTTCCTGCTTCATCTATGCCGCATAATTGTTTACTCATTTAAAAGCTCCAGAAATTCTCTACCGTATCGTTCGAATTTCACTTCACCAATACCATGCACCTCCAACATCTCCTCTTTACTCTGAGGCTGTTTGTTACTTAAGTCTTTGAGTGTTTTGTCGGAGAAGACAATGTAGGGAGGGATGCCTTTTTCACTTGCTATCTGTGTACGCAGCTCTCTTAACTTGTCATAGACCTCTACATCATAGTCATCAAAGTATGTCACTCTTTTTTTAGCTTCTGCTTTTTGTACGGTAAGTCTCTCTTTTTTGAGATCTATGGTGTGCGCACCCTTAATGACCTCTACCCCGAACTCTGTCAACTTGTAAACCTTGAACTCTCCTATGGCAACAGCACCAAGCTCCAAAAGCTTGTCACCTATGGTAAGCCATTGGTTCTTGCTGTATTCATCTCCTATGCCATAAACAGAGAGCGTGTCATGCCCGTTTTGTAAAAGACGTTGTTCTTTACTTCCTTTAAGGACATCTACAATGTAGTGCAGTCCAAAGTTCTGCTCTGTTCTCAGTATGGCAGAGAGCATCATACGTGCTGCGGTGGTAATGTCAACCTTTTCACTCTCCGGTGCGGTACAGTTGTCACACTTTGTGTCACAGGCTTCTATGCGGTCATCAAAATAGGCTGCAATGCTCTGGTGTCTGCAGTTCTCAGAGTTGGCAAAACGTACCATGCTGTCAAGTTTGTTGAATGCATGTTCTTTGTAGGGTGACTCAGGCAGATCTTCTATGAACATCTTTTGCTGCACGATATCCTGTGCCGAAAAGAGCAAGAGTGTTTCAGACTCTACTCCGTCACGTCCTGCACGTCCTATCTCCTGATAGAAGTTCTCTAAGGTTTTTGGCATGGTCATATGTACCACAAAGCGGATATTACTCTTGTCTATCCCCATACCAAATGCGATGGTGGCAACCACGATCTGCACTCTGTCAGCAACGAAGTCTGCATAGGTAGCATTTTTTTCATGCGTTGGCAACCCTGCATGATAGGCTTTAGCCTCTATGCCTTTACTCTGTAAAAAAGTGGCTACATTTTCTGTAGATTTACGGGAAAGGGTGTAGATGATACCCGACTCATTTGGATGCAACTTCAAGAACTCCATCAACTGTGCACGCCCGTCTTTAATACGGTGTCTGGCATTGATGGTCAAGTTCTCCCTAAAGAGTGACCCTCTGACACGTTTTGGTTCTAGCAAACCCAAGTTGGTTGCAATGTCCTGTTCTACAGCATTTGTAGCTGTAGCAGTGAATGCTGCTATGGGAGTAGTAGCGAACTGCTCCTTAAGCAGGGAAAGACGTCTGTAATTCTCTCTGAATTCATGTCCCCATTCTGAAACACAGTGGGCTTCATCTATGACAAAAAAGTTGATGGGGAGTTGATGCAGAAGATTGAGAAAATAGGCATTGGTCAAACGCTCCGGTGCCACATAAAGCAGTTTTATCTCTCCGGCTCTTAACTGTTCTTCTATCTTTTGGCTCTCATCAAGATCTTGCATAGAAGAGAGCATAGCTGCACTTATACCGTTGGCTCTGAGTGCCACTACCTGATCATGCATCAGTGCCAAAAGGGGTGACACTACAACCGTAACCCCCTCCATAAGCAGTGTAGGAAGCTGATAACATAGAGATTTGCCTCCACCTGTAGGAAGGATCATCAGCACATCCTCTTTGTTAAGTATAGCATCAACCACCTCTTCCTGAAGAGGTCTAAAAGAGTTGTGTCCGAAATAGTGTTCTAGGGTTTCTAATTTATTCATAACGAAAGTGTAGCAAGAAAAATTATAATAAAGGAAAAATATGTCAGATTGACATATTTTTAATTAAATTTATACCCTACTCCCCATACAGGATGGAAATAATTCTGCTCATTTTGTGGATCGATCTTGTTTTTAAGACGGTTGATAGCAACATTGACTGCATTATCATTCACACTCTCACCCTCCAAACCCCATACCTCATCACGCAGGAAATCTCGTGTAAGCGGTTCATCGATACGTTTCATGAAAGTATGTAAAAGATTGAATTCAAGCGGGGTAAGTGAAACAGGGGAACCGTTTACATAGAGATCTTTTTGTATCAGATCTATGGTAAGCAGTTTATGTTTGAGACGCTGTTGTTTTTGCAGTGCCCCGGAGCGTTTAAGCAGTGCTTTGACTCTGAGGGTAAGCTCTTTGGGAGAGAAAGGTTTGGTCATATAGTCATCTCCGCCTGCGTCAAAGCCCTCTTCAAGTTCAGACTCTTTGGCTTTTGCAGTGAGGAAAATGACAGGGATATCATACCCTGTCCGGCGGAGATGTGAGACAAATTCACTTCCCTCCATCCCGGGAAGGTTTCTGTCAACCAGCATAAGAGAAGGATTCTCCTCTTCCAAAAACTGTTCTACATTCTCTGTTGATAGGAAACCTGTTACAGCGTATCCCTCTTTGGAAAGATGGTATTCGATCAGTTCCAAGATATCAACTTCGTCTTCAATCACGACGATCTCTATATTCTTTTGCATAAAACAATTATACAGCAAAACCTTTAAGTACAAAGAAGATGATCGCAGAGAGTAAAGCTGCTGCAGGAACGGTAATCACCCATGCCGCGATGATCTTTTTCACCATACCGCGTTTTACGTAGTTCTCACGCAATGCTTTTTTGATCTTTTTTACTTTTTTCTTTTGTGCTTTTTGTGCCTCTATAAGTTCAAGTTTTTTAGCCGGATCTTCATTTGTACATGCAGCAAGTTTCGCTTTGATCTCATGAAGTTTATCTACCTCTGCCTGTAATGCATGTTGCTTTTCACCCATTTCTTTGCTGTCCAGCCACTCACGCAAGAACCCAACACCAAATACAGCACCCACTGCAATGTGAGTGGAAGAGACCGGTAATCCAAGCTGAGAAGCGATGATCACTGTAATAGATGCCGCCATCATGATAGAAAAGGCTCTCATCGGGTCAAGCTCTGTGATCTCTGAACCAACTGTCTTGATCAGTCTTGCTCCAAAAAGTGCAAGTCCCACAGAGATACCCAAACCACCTACTGCCATTACCCAAAGAGGAATCGCTGCTTTTTTGGAGATAGCTAAATGTGTTAATGCATCATTCACTGCTGCAAGTGGTCCTACGGCATTGGCTACATCATTTGCGCCATGTGCAAATGAGAGAAAAACCGCAGCAAATACCAAAGGAATCCCAAAGAGTACATTGATATCTGTTCTTACATTGTCCATAGAAGCAACTTTGGAAGCAATTCTCGGTTTTACAAGTACATAGGTAAGTATTGCCCCGATCACACCAAATGTCAATGCAATGCCAATGGTCGGTTTTTTTGTTTGAGGCAAGAAGCTCATCACGGATGTCAGATCATGCCAGACATGCTTGAGCCCTTTTAGTGTAAGGTATGTCAAAAATGCACCTGCCATAATTGCCACCAATACCGGTACGATCTTTTTGGCAGCACTCAATTTGTCTTCCTTATAAAGGATCTGTGATTTAATAATATAGAGGAATATCGCCGCGATCACACCACCCAATACAGGTGAGATGACCCATGAAGCAATGATCTTGCTCATCGTTCCCCAGGAGATGATCGAAAATCCACCCGCAGCGACACCCCCGCCTACAACACCACCAACGATGGAATGCGTGGTAGAGACCGGTGCTTTAAGCCATGTTGCAAGGTTCAACCAAAGTGCTGCAGCAAGCAGTGCTGCAGACATCGCATACACAAAGAGCATCGGGTCACCACCGAATGCGGCAGGATCAATAATACCTTTTTTAATGGTACCTACCACATCACCACCGGCAACCAAGGCACCCATGGCTTCAAAAATGGCAGCAATAACGATAACACCTGTCATAGAGATAGCACCGGAACCATAGGCCGGTCCTACATTGTTTGCCACATCATTGGCACCAATGTTCATCGCCATATAGGCTCCAAATACTGCAGCCAATACCAGGAAACCGCCATGTGTTGCCTGCCCCATAATGGTGTTGGCATAAAATGCAACTGCTACGGCAAAGCCTGCACCGATTACTGTTTTGATCATATTGTTCATTGAACTTCCTTCCGTCTTGTAATGATGGTAAAAGTATAGAAAAAAAGTATTACAATTCTGTTACTAAAAATATTTTATAGGAGATAATGTAGGGGGAAAGGGCAGACGGACGATGATGTCCGTCTAAAAGTGAAGTGCTTACCAGTTTACTTCTGTAGATAGCATAATTGCATCTCTGGTTGTTTTATCATCCACTTCTTTTTTGTCATAGTTGACGATAAATTCAACATTTTTATTGTATTTATATCCTACACCGGCAATCGTTCTTTTCTTTTCTGTATCATTATCCAATGTAAAATCATCATATTTTGCAAAAATCGAAATATCTTCAGTTGGTCTGAATTCACCATTGACTGACCAGCCGTCACCTTTTTTGCTATCTTTTGCCTTATCTGCTTTCAAATATTGTGCAGCGATCAAGAATGCCTCCTGATTATAGACCGCATGTACACCATACCATAGATAATCTCCATCCGCATCACTGTTCTTAATACCGCTGGTACCATACTGCCCAAAGAAAGATACATCTGCATAGGTATCATGTTTATGTACATGTTTTTTACCTGTACCCAAGATATGTCCTGTCAATCTCCACTCACCGCTTAAACCGTCACCATCTTTAATACCGTGATATCCCGAACCGTTGAACACACCAAGTTCAGATGAGAAGTAGTCTGTTTTTGTTTTAAAATTCAGTCCAAGATCCGATGAATTTATAAGATCCGGTGTTCCCTCGATAAATGTTTTTGAAATAGATCTGTAGAACCAACCATGATGCTCTTCATAGTCTATCCAAGGTCTGTGTGCCTGGCCGATCTCAATACCTGTGTACGGAAGTACATTATCCAGGTAAAGATATGCATATTTAAGTCTTAATTTCCAGTCACCTGTACTGTCCTGATGTGTATCCAATGTTACGCGCATATAGTCTTTAGGATTATCTGCGAAATAACCTTTCACTTGCAAATAGTTACGTCTTGTTTCAAACTTGTTGATTCTGCTTCCGTCTGTCGCACCTACTTTGTCGCTTACAAAACCAAGATAGTGTGTTCCTGAGAATTTAAGTACCGGTACTTTAGATTTTACTGTTGTGCCTTTTGGAGTGATTGAAGCTACTTCTACCACACCTTTAGATGGCTTTTGAGACTCAAGCTTCTCAATTTTCTTCATCATCACTGCCATTTGTGCTTTAAGCGTTGCCAATTCAGAGCTGGTATTCGCAGTTGCTGCCGTAGTCATAGTAGCGATGGTCGCTGCCGAGAGTAAGATCTTTTTCATCTTCTTGCTTCCTTGTTTGTTTTTTATACCGGAAGTATAGAAAAAAAGAGTTACAAAATGATTACATTCATTATCGTTTCATTACACTCATTCATTTGGATAGAGATTATATTTTGCACCTTTTTCATCTAAAAACTCAACCATTCTTTTCTGACCGAGCTTTTTGGCATAATCCTTAGCACTCATCCCTGAAGCATCCGTAGCATTCAGCTCTGCTCCATTATCAAGCAAGAGCTCTGCCATCTCTGTATCACTGAAACACGCAGCCAAGAGAAGAGGAAGGATACCGCTTCTTCTTTTTGTACTGTTGAGATCCATACCCTTATCGATACAGAGCTGTACAATGTCTTTTCGTTTAAATTTGATAGCTGTATCAAGTGCAGAGATCTTATCACCATCAAGTTGGTGGATATCTACACCATACTCTAAAAGCAGTTCTATCGCTTCAAGGGAAGCATGTGTACGGATGGCATAAAAAAGCAAGCCTATTTCATCGGGTTCATCCAGTTCGTACTCTTCCCCTATAATAATAGGTCTGGAGATATCAACACCCTGTTCAAGCAAAGCTCTCATTTTAACAAGAGAATCATGTTCTATAGCATCCAATAGTTCTTTCATTTTTCTCTCCTGTTATAGGTTTGTAATACTTTTATTTTACAATTTTCATGTTCTTAAAGAACAAAATTAGAATAAGGAGCAAAGATGAAAATAAGTGCAACACTTAAGAAAATCGTCAAAAAAGACGGAAAACATTCATTGACCGCAAGAAGAGTCAATAAACTGAAATCTTCCAAAGAATTCAACTATCTTGTAGACCTCAGTAAAGCGTAAACCTTTTCTTATGACCCAAAAGGGTTCAATCCGCCCATCATTCCCATTGCTTGAGATTTTTTATTATCCTCAACCATCTTGTTCACATCATTCATGACTGAAATAAGCAATATTTGCAAAGACTCTTTATCATCCAAAAGTGACTCATCAATAGTTATATCTATTATTTCGCCTGCACCATTGGCCGTAACTTCAATAAGTCCGCCACCGGCTTTGGCTGTCATCTCAACATTTTTAGCCTGTTCCTGAAGCTCTTTTGCTTTCTCCTGCATCTGCTCCATCATCTTGCCCATATTTCCTAAGTCAAGACCTTCAAACATACTATTCCAACCCTTCAAATGCTTGCTCTATCCCGTTATCATCATCCAAAATAACGATCTTAGGCAAATACTTGTCTGCTTCTTCTTCTGTCATGGTCGCATAGGCAATGATGATGATCTTGTCACCCTTATGTACTTTTCTTGCCGCTGCCCCGTTAAGACAAATATCTCTTTTGCCTCTTTCTCCGGAAATGATATAGGTAGAGAAACGTTCACCGTTATTGACATTGACAATATCGATCTTCTGTCCTACACGCATATTGGCAGCATCCAAAAGCTCCTGGTCAATCGTAATAGAACCTACATAATTAAGGTTTGCATCCGTTACGGTAGCTCTATGTAATTTAGAATAAAGCATAGTAATGTTCATATTAATGGTCTCCTTAAAGATAAGCAAAGCTCATCTTTAATTCCTCTCACTAAAGCTTTGCCTTTGGCAAGAGAAATTTTTCTTGAATATTTATCGGGATTATACCAAAATCCTACATATATTACTATTATACTGAAAATTGTGAGGAAATTGAGAAGTTACAGAGATGCCGGAGAAAATTCCAACATCTTTAGCAGATAAATTATCTTGCCATTTGTGAAGGCGGTACAGGCTCACCCCACATCTCATCGGGGATCACATACTCTTGTACGACATTCCCGCCGATGATATGCTCATCAATAATTCTGTCTATCTTCTCTTTGGTTAATTCTACATACATCGTATGGCCCGGTTCTACAAGCATAACAGGACCTTGTTGACAACGGTTCAGACAACCTGTCTGGATAGGTTGTACCGTACCGATGATCCCTTTCATCATGAGTGATTGTGCCAAATGTTGGAAAAGCTGTGCCGATTCCGGGTCATTTTGACTCACACAGCTTGGCTTTGGCATCCCCGGAGGGGCTGACTGCTGACACTTAAAAATATAAAACGCTGGTTGTGGTATACCTTGAACCATAGAAATCCTTTAAAATAATTTTTAATTAAGAGTATTTTACTCCCATTTGCTTAATTCTTGATAAATATCAATCTACAATTTACTTTTTTTGACTATAATCCCCCTAATTCATTCACTAGGAAAACATATGAAATATCCTGATTTTTTTGACAAAGTACCCTCCATCGATCTTCAAGATCCGCTCAGTGGTTTTTTGGGAGCATTTGAGGAAGGAAAGCTGCAGATCAGCTATCTGGAGTGTGTAAAACTTGCAGGACATTCCTGTCCTACGGTAGCAGGGGCATACCTCATGGCACTGCATGGTCTTAAAGCACTTTACGGTACAGAACTTCCGCAAAGAGGCTCTATTCATGTCTCTATGAGAGAGGCTGAAACAGAGGGGGTGACAGGGGTTATCTGTAATGTCATTTCATTCATTGCAGGTGCCAACGGTGCAAGCGGTTTTAAAGGCTTGAACGGAAAGATGGCCAGGAACAACCTTGTGAACTACAACATACCGATGGATGGAGAAGTAAAGCTCACACGCAGAGACACCAACCAGAGTGTGACACTAAGTTATGACTCTTCTATGGTACCGGGTGACCCTATGATGCAGCCGCTTATGGGAAAATGTATGCAAGGGGTGGCAACACCTGAAGAGAAAAAAGAGTTTGGCAGACTCTGGCAGGCACGGGTAGAGAAGATCCTACTCAGTACTGATCTTTGGGATCAAATGATAACCGTAAAATAAAGAAGGATATAACATGATCATTTCACAATTCATGACACAAGAACACAGAGACTGCGATACGGAATTTGCAGCAGCAGAGCAGGCAGCAGCAAACGGAAACTGGAGTGAAGCGGAAGAGAAATTCTTGGCTTTCAGTAACGATACACTCAGACACTTTAAAAGAGAAGAGGAAGAACTCTTTCCTGCATTTGAAACACAAACCGGAAGTGCTGAAGGGCCTACACAGGTGATGCGTTATGAGCATGAACAGGTTAAAGGGCTTATTGGTAAACTTGCTGAATCCTTGGAAGCACAAGATAAAGATGCCTACCTTTCGCTCTGTGAATCTATGATGATCCTGCTCCAGCAACATAATATGAAAGAGGAGCAGATGCTTTATGCAATGTGTGACAGAGTCCTTCCTCCCGAGCTGAAAGAAGCCACATTAGATAAAATGAAGCATGTTGAGCTCTAAAAAATGTCCAATCTAAAAAAAATCGCACTGGATGCCAGGGAACTGGAGCATCCCAAACCTCTTGAACTTGCTATGAAAGTACTCAGAGAGTTAGATGAAAAGAGCTATTTTTATATGATCCATCGTAAAAATCCCATTCCTCTTCTTGATCTTGCAGGAGAACAGCATTTTCAAGTACTCAATAGAGAGGATTCTCATGGGGACTGGCATATACTTATTTGCAGGAATCCTGATATCAACTTAAGCGAGCTGGTCAGTAACGATGTTTAGCCAAAACGGTCTCTCTCTTGATCAAGCTCCACCTATTTCTGTAGTTTTTCGTTTCTTTTTTTCAGGAGCTCTCTTTGGTATACTTGCAGGCATACTTATTCTTTTTTTTCAAACTGCCATATTTGATGCGCAGAGTAGTGAAGCTGTTACCTTGACACATACATTGACACTGGGGGTCATGTTGTCATTTATGTTTGCAGCACTCTTTCAAATGCTTCCTGTGATCGCAGGTGTGACACTTACTTCTCCTGTCAGAAAAGCTAATTTTCTGCAATACCCTTTTGTTTTGGGTGTGATTACTCTGCTTTTGGCATTTAATCTCTCTGTACCCTGGCTTTTTGGTACTGCTTCACTTCTGCTTGGAGGAAGTATTTTTTATATCTGTATTATCATGATAATAAATCTTATAAAACTTCCCAACCACAGCAGCTCTTCAAAAGGGATGTTGACAGCACTGCTCTCTTTGGGCATTGTCATTCTTCTGGCACTCTATATGACAGGTACATTAGGAGGAGTCCTTGAAGGAAATCACTATACTCAAGTCAAAACAGCCCACTACTCTTTCGGACTCTTTGGCTGGATCTCCCTGCTCATTATCTCTATCTCTTTTCAAGTAATCGAAATGTTCTATGTGACACCCCCTTATCCCAAACTTGTCAGTAAGTATTTACCATTGATACTTTTAGGGCTGCTTATCATCACAACTGTTCTAGGGCTGTTTGATCCTGCTGTATGGACAATATCAAATACTCTGTTTGCTTTACTGTTAACAGGCTATGCCCTCTTGACACTCAAAAGATTGACACAAAGAAAACGACCTCTGACCGATGCAACGGTCTGGTTCTGGCGTATGGGACTTGGTTCTTTGATCTTAAGCATGTTGACAATGAGTATAACAATTTTTACAGAACTGACCATACTCAAAAGCCTCTCTTACATCTTTTTTGCATCATTTGCTCTAAGTATTGTCTTTGCCATGTTCTACAAGATCGTCCCGTTTTTAACGTGGTTTCACCTAAACAGCCAAGGATACTTCACAGCCCCAATGATGCACGAAGTTATCCACCCCAAAACTGCCATGAAACACCTTTACATCCATTTGGCAACCATTGTCATGTTTGTCTTGTCACTTTTTATCTCTCCCCTCATCTTTGCAGCAGGAGCATTGGACATACTCTCATTTGGATGGATGACCTACCAGATCATCCACGCCCACAAACTTTACAAACATACACAAGAAACAGGTGAGAAATTTGAGATGAATATGAATGTCAAGTAGTAAGTAGTAAGTAGTAAGTAGTAAGTAGTAAGTAGTAAGTAGTAAGTAGTAAGTAGTAAGTAGTAACTTACTTATAAAAGACTATGCTTGTCAAGGCAATTTGCAAATAATCACAAATTCTCACCTTTTCTTTTTTTTCTAAAGAAGTTTTTGCTTTGCAAATCGCATTTGCTAACTTTGGTTCGTTTCTTTTTCTTTGTGGTGCTACAAAGAAAAAAATGAACAAGAAGCACCATAAAAGTCAAAAGAGAGCTACTTCTTCGCAAGTAACTCTCTGACTACCTCACGATCATCAAACGGATACTTCACCCCTTTAATCTCCTGATAATCCTCATCCCCTTTACCAAGAACAAGCAATACCTCATTAGGCTCCAAAGCATCCAGTGCCATTTTGATCGCCAATTTTCTGTCAGGACATGCCGTAACATTTTCTTTGCCATGCAGACCTACCAAGATATCTTCCAAGATCATCTCCGGTACTTCGTCTCTTGGATTATCAGAGGTCACATAAATTTTATTCGCATACCTTCCTGCTGCAGCTCCCATACGGGGACGCTTCTGCTTGTCACGGTTTCCGCCTGCACCGAATACCACTGAGATATCTCGGTCTTTCATAGACTCTAGCACTGCATGTATCCCGTCATCTGTATGGGCAAAATCCACAATAACAAGAGGGTCTCGGCTTACCACTTCCATACGCCCTGCAACCCCTGCAAAATTCTCAACCGCTTCACAGATCTCTTCAATCGGACGTTTGGTTAACATCTGTACAGAACCTACTGCTGCCATCAAATTAAAAAGATTAAAAAGCCCTACCATAGGAGAATGAAATGTTGCTTCACTCTGCATATGTTTAATACCTGCTGTAATACCATGCAACAGAGAAAATGCCTGCACTTTAAAAGTTGCCGGTTCATCTACACCGTAACTCTGTGCATTTTTAGGATTATAGGTAATGTTGTTTATATCATCTTTGTTAAGCAGTTTTGGTGTCTCATCTGCAAAGAAAAGGCTTTTCACCCGTCTATACTCTTCCACGGTACCGTGATAATCCAAATGATCAGAAGTCACATTGGTATGTACTTTCAATGCAAACTTCAGCCCTTCTATACGCTTTTGGTCTATTGCATGGGAACTGACTTCCATAATGAAATAGTTGCATCCCAGATCAGAGGTCTGCTTCATATTATGCAGCGTCTCCAAAATGGAAGGCGTGGTCATACTCTTGGCTTCTATACGTTTCTCCTGGGCAA
>Ga0256828_1000849_pt1 | contig 19845 bp, 17 predicted proteins | sample CV88metaG_FD_185993 | JGI IMG/M metagenome (GOLD analysis project Ga0256828, IMG submission 185993) | Hydrothermal vent microbial communities from East Pacific Rise, Pacific Ocean - CV88 | ecosystem: Environmental > Aquatic > Marine > Hydrothermal vents | place: Pacific Ocean: East Pacific Rise...
TTAGAACATAGATATGGAGAGTATGCCAAAAGATATGCAGGAGTTATGTTTTTAGTAGGACGACTATTTGCTAGTGGAGCAAGGCTATATATTGGAGCTTTGGCTATATCTATGATTTTGTTTTCAGATATTGATGCTTTGCATATTGCTATATCTATATCTATTTTAATGATGGGGGCATTGGCTTATACATATTTTGGAGGAGTAAAATCGGTTATACTCTCTGATGTTATTCAAGCTATTACATATATTGGAGCTGGTCTAGCTGTGCTTATCTATCTATATTATAGTTTGGATACAGACTTTTTGACTATCTTTACAACTTTGCAAAATGAACATAAACTAAAAGTAATAGATTTCTCATTTTCTGGTGGATTTAGTATATGGACGCTACTAAGTGGATGGTTTTTATTAAATATAGCAGCTTATGGACTAGACCAAGATATGACTCAAAGAGTACTAACTTGTAAAAACAAAAAAGAGGGAGAGAGGTCTTTAGTTTACTCTATTATATTTACTATTCCTGTAGCTATACTATTTTTGTTAATTGGTTTACTGCTTTATATATTTTATACTCATCCAGAGCTATCAGGTTTCAAAGAGGCTTGTGTTGACCAGCAGTTTAATGGAAACAAAATTACAATATTTATGGTGTATATATTAAATGAAATGCCAGAGGGGCTTAGAGGTTTAGTAACAGTTGGAGCAATAGCAGCTGCTCTATCATCAACCAATTCAGTACTATCTGCTATGGCTTCAGTAGCTGTTGAGGATATATATCGTCCATGGTTAGCCCAAAAAGGTAGAGATGAAGCACACTTTTTAAGAGTTAGCCGTATTATGGTAATTGTTTTTGCTATTTTACTATGTAGTATGGCAATGATTAGTTACTATTGGCAACAATATACCCAACTCCCACTTCTAAGTTTTGCACTAGGAGTTATGGCATTTGCCTATGCGTCACTTTTGGGTGTATATGGAGCAGGAATTTTTACAAATAGAGGAAATGAAAAAACTGTTCTATTTGCTTTGATTGGTGGATTTGTAACAGTTTTAGTCCTACAACCATATATAGTTCCATTCAAAGTTGATTTTGCTATTCAAATAATAGCTGGAACTATAGTCTCTTTTGGGATTATGATGATGGGTAAAAAATCTATATTAAATTAAACTATAAAATATTATTTAAAAATTTATCTAATATATCTCTATCATTTTGTATCAATGAACCCAATTTATATATAATAAAATCTTTTTCAATAGTAGCAATAGAAGATTTAAAAATAGATGGTTTTAAAAGATTAGCCTCTTTCCAAAAAATTATTTCCTGCTCTATTTCTAATTTGTTTTTTACTTGACTAGAAATTGCTAAAATAAGATAAGTCCCTCTACTATTTTTATTATAATAGTTATTTGAAATAATTACAGCAGGTCTAGCCTTGTATTTTTGACTACTAGCAAAAGGAAATTTGACAACAATTACATCATACTTATCCAAGAAATCTATCATAAATTTCATCCTCTTTATTATCCCAAATTTTTACTAAAGATTGATTAGATAATTCTTGAAACTCTTTTCTCTCTTTTTTTGATTCTAAATCAATATCTATCTTTTGATTTCTTTTAAAAGCATTAATAAAAAACCGTAATGCTTCAATAGTTACCTCTTCTAAACACTGTTTCTGTTCTGTTAGAAACTCTTTTAGTTCTTGTTCTAAATGAGGATTATCAATTTTTAATGTAATAGTCATACTATATTCCTTATTAGATTTTTTAAAATCATTATTCTTAATATTATAACACAATAACTTTACAAAAATTATACGAAAATAAGTCTATTTGGGTATAATATGCACTTTGAAAATGCCAGAAATGCGTTTAAATACCGTTTTTTAGGGATTTCCAAGTCCAGATTTAATTCAAAAAAACCAAAAGAAAGGAATTGTATTGCCTACAATTAATCAATTAGTTCGTAAAGAACGAAAAAAAGTGATTAAAAAATCAAAATCACCGGCGTTAGTTAGCTGTCCTCAAAGAAGAGGTGTATGTACTAGAGTTTATACCACAACTCCAAAAAAACCTAACTCAGCTCTTAGAAAAGTTGCAAAAGTTAGACTTACTAGTGGATTTGAGATTATTGCTTATATCGGTGGAGAGGGTCATAACCTACAAGAACACTCTATCGTATTAGTTAGAGGTGGTAGGGTAAAAGATTTACCAGGTGTTAAGTATCATATTATTAGAGGTGCATTAGATGCTTCTGGTGTAAATGGTAGAACTGTGGCTCGTTCTAAATATGGAACAAAGAGACCTAAATAATTTATAATCAAACACGAAAAACCCAGTTTGTTTCAATTATCCTTAGGGGAAACAGATTGAGTAAATCACTATATTAGATTGAAGGAATAATAAAATATGAGAAGAAGAAGAGCTCCGATTAGACCAGTACTGCCAGACCCAGTATATGGTTCAAAAGTTTTAACAAAATTTGTAAATGCTGTAATGTTAGATGGAAAAAAATCTATTGCACAAAAAATTATGTATGGTGCATTAGAGAGAATTGAAGAGAAATCTGGTGAAAAAGGTATTGAAGTATTCAATAAGGCAATGGATAATGTCAAACCTGTTATGGAAGTAAAAAGTAGAAGAGTTGGTGGTGCAACATACCAAGTACCAATCGAAGTAAGACCTGCTAGACAGCAAACACTTGCTATTAGATGGTTAATTGATGCTGCTAGAAAAAGAAATGAAAGAACTATGATTGAGAGACTCTCAAATGAACTTATGGATGCAGCAACAGAAAAGGGAGCTGCATTTAAGAAAAAAGAAGATACTTATAGAATGGCAGAAGCTAATAAAGCATTTGCTCATTATAGATGGTAAGGAAATAGATTATGGCAAGGTCACATAAATTAGAAGATGTAAGAAATATAGGTATTGCAGCACATATTGATGCAGGAAAAACAACAACAACAGAAAGAATTCTATTCTATACTGGTGTTGAGCATAAAATTGGTGAAGTTCATGATGGTGCTGCTACTATGGACTGGATGGAACAAGAACAAGAGAGAGGTATTACAATTACTTCTGCTGCTACAACTTGTGAATGGAGAGGTAAACAGATAAACATCATAGACACCCCAGGCCATGTTGACTTTACTATTGAAGTTGAGCGAAGTATGAGAGTTCTTGATGGAGCTGTATCTGTATTTTGTGCTGTTGGTGGTGTTCAACCTCAATCTGAAACTGTTTGGAGACAAAGAAATAGATATGGTGTTCCATCTATTGTTTTTGTAAACAAAATGGATAGAACTGGAGCTGATTTTTATGAAGTTGAGAGACAAATCAAAGATAGATTAAAAGGTAATCCAGTTCCAATTCAACTACCTATTGGCTCTGAAGAGAACTTTGAGGGTGTTGTTGATTTAATTAAAATGAAAGAGATTGTTTGGGATAAAGATGCAGCTATGGGTTCTGCTTATCATGAGCAAGATATTCGTCCTGAACTTCAAGAAAAAGCAGAAGAGTATCGTGAAAAAATGATAGAAGAAATCTCTTCAGTTGATTGTAATGAACACCTTATGGAAAAATATATGGAGGGTGAAGAGCTTACAAATGAAGAGATTATGCAAGGGATAAAAGATGCTACTATAGGTATGTATATTGTTCCTATGACTTGTGGTACAGCTTTTAAAAATAAAGGTGTTCAGACTCTTCTTGATGCTGTTGTTGATTATCTACCATCTCCAGTTGAAGCTCCTCCAATCAAAGGTACTTTAATGGATGATGAGACTGTTGAAGTTACAGTTGAATCAACAGATGATGGTGAGTTCGCTGCATTGGCATTTAAAATTATGACAGACCCATTTGTTGGACAGCTTACATTTATTCGTGTATATAGAGGTTCATTACAATCTGGTTCATATGTACTTAACTCTACAAAGAACAAAAAAGAGAGAGTTGGTAGAATTATGAAAATGCACGCTATCAAAAGAGAAGAGATTTCTGAAATCTATGCTGGAGAGATTGGTGCTGTAGTTGGACTTAAAAATACAACAACTGGTGATACTCTATGTTCAGACAAAGACAAAGTAGTTCTTGAGAGAATGGATTTCCCAGACCCAGTTATCTCTGTTGCTGTTGAGCCAAAAACAAAAGCAGACCAAGAAAAAATGGGAATTGCTCTTGGTAAACTAGCAGCTGAAGACCCATCATTTAGAGTTAGTACAGATGAGGAGTCTGGTCAAACTATTATCTCTGGAATGGGTGAGCTTCACTTAGAGATTATTGTTGATAGAATGAAAAGAGAGTTCAAGGTTGAAGCTGAAGTTGGTGCTCCACAAGTTGCATACCGTGAGACTATTAGAACAGCAGTTGAGCAAGAGTATAAATATGCTAAACAATCTGGTGGTAGAGGTCAATATGGTCATGTATTCTTGAAAATTGAGCCAATGGAAGCTGGTAGTGGATATGAGTTTGTTGATGAGATTAAAGGTGGGGTTGTTCCAAGAGAATTTATCCAACCAGTTAACAAAGGTATCCAAGAAGCTATGCAAAGAGGTATCCAAGCTGGTTATCCAGTTGAAGATGTAAAAGTTACTCTTTATGATGGTAGTTACCATGATGTTGACTCATCTGAAATGGCATTTAAACTAGCTGGTTCTATGGGATTTAGAGAGGGTGCTAAAAAAGCAAATCCTGTTATTCTTGAACCTATGATGAAAGTTGAAGTAGAAGTTCCAGAAGAGTTTATGGGAGATGTTATTGGTGATGTTTCAAAAAGAAGAGGTATCGTTAGAGGTATGGGAGATAGAGCAGGAAATAAAATTGTTGATGCTTTTGTACCACTATCTGAGATGTTTGGATACTCAACAGACCTTCGTTCTATGACACAAGGTAGAGCAACTTATGCTATGGAATTTGACCACTATGATGAAGTTCCTGCAAATGTTGCAAAAGAGATTATCGAAAAAAGAAACTAAAATATCTACTGACTACCAAATAATAATTTTTGGTAGTCAATTTATCTTCCTTAAATAAATATAAAATTTTCAAAATAAAAACATCATTAAAGTATTTTTAATATAAAATTAATTACTGATTACACTTTTTTAGATACTAAATATATATTTTTATCTAATAATATTAAATATATTTTAATAGTGTTTAAAAATAATTATGTTATAATATGTTAGATATTATATAGAGAGTGTAGTCAGCTATATTATATTTATTTAGGAGGATAGTATGAACTATTTAAAAGGTTTATTCACAATAGGATTTCTATTGGTTTCAAGTACAATTAGCTCTTTTGCATTAAAAGCAGAGTATAGATTTGAAACTTGTAATGGTCAACCTACAACAGAAAATTATCAGGGAACTAATCTCGATGGAAATTTAACTGGAGATGCCAAAATTACTCTAAATGATGGCAAAATAAAAAATGCACTAACTTTTTTTGGAAATGGTGCTATGAGTGTAGAACATAATTCAAATTTAGATTTAATAGAAAATCTAACTATCTCATTTTGGGTAAATCCAAATCAAATTAAAAGACAAGCTCTAATATCAAAAGGTAATGGTAGTGGAGAAAATAGAAAATTTGGAAGTAATGCAGAATATTCTCTAGTATTATGGGAGGATGGAAAATTCAAATATAAACATAATGGAGTAGCTGATACATTCTCTAATTCTACTATTCCTCTAAATAAATGGACTCATATAGTATTAGTTAGAGATAATAGTGCAAAAACTATAAAAATATATATAAATGGAATACTAGATGCAAATAATACATATACTCAAAATCCATCCTCATCTAATTCAGAAAAACTTTTAATTGGTACTGGTGATTTCTATTCAGATACTATGAATAATTTCAAAGGAAAATTAGATGAGATAAAAATCTATAATATAGCACTCTCTTCTAATGATATTGATAATATATACAATACTGAAAAAGATGGAATACATATTACAGGAGGATGTCCTCCCCCACCTGAAGCTATAGATGATAATGCTGACTTACCATATGCAGGAACAACAACTATAGATATATTGGCAAATGATAGAGGTAATGATAATGATATATGCTCTATAGATGCCTCAACTGTTACAATTATATCAATATTTGATGGCTCACAACTAAGTGACAATAATAAAACATTAACTGTTGCAAATGAAGGTGTATGGAGCATATCTAATAATGGTATTTTAACTTTTACTTCCAATGAAAATTTTCTTGCAAATCCAACACCGATTGAATATACAGTATTGGATAATTGTGGAAATATTAGTAATCCTGCAACAGTAGTATTAACTAGAGTTAATGATAGTTCTGCAAATGGTGATAATAATATAGATGAGAGTAATACCACATCAAATATTGATAATAATATTTCAGATAATAATAGTTCAAATAATAATCAGATATTCACTATAGGAGATAGAGTTTGGTATGATACAAACCGTAATGGACTTCAAGATAGTGAAGAGAGAGGTGTAGATGGTGTAATTGTTGTTTTATATGATACAATAGGCAATGTAATTGCTAGAACGACAACAAATAGTAATGGAGAGTACTATTTTAATAACTTATCATCAGGAAATTATAGTTTAGGGTTTATGAATTTACCTACAAACTATATATTTACATCTCAAAATGTAGGCAATAATGATGAAATAGATTCTGATGCAGATAATACAGGTAGAACAGATATTTTTACAATAGAAAATATAGAAAATATATTAATTTATGATGCAGGAATAGTACTTAGAGAAGATATAATAGATAATAATAATTCAAATGAAAATAATACAACAACTACTAATACTGAGAATAATAATAATACTATAGATGATGAGAATTGTACTTGTAAAAAATATGACTCTTCTATTCCATCATTAAATATTTTTGGAATAACAATGATAATTATATTGATGAGTAGTTTAACTCTTCTTTTTATTAAGGAGGAAGAGTTTAACTAAAAATAAAAGGAAATAGAATGAATTTTTTAAAAATATCAACATTATTATTGTTATTGGGTAGTATAGGATATTCAGGAGGAGATATATCTCCTGTAACAGATTATGAAATAGAGGATGAAATAATGGCTGACCAAGAGCCATATATAGAAGAACCTGAACCTATTATAAAAGAACCTGTTGTTATTACACAACAGCCACCAAAAGCCATTCCTATTGTTAAGCCTAAAAAAATAGTACCTAATGGCTTTTATGTTGGTTTAGGTATAACAGGTGTTAGATATAGAAATAATTGCAAATGTTTAAGTAGTACTATAAAAAAAGAAAATAAAGATAGAACAGGTGGACTAGTAGCAAGAGTTGGTTATGATTTTAATAAATATATTGGAATAGAAGCTAGAGGTTCAAAAACCAATTGGGACTCGGATGGAACAAAAGTAGAACATAGTGGAATTTATATAAAACCAATGTTACCTATAAATAACTCTTCTAATTTATATGGATTAGTTGGTGCTGCAAAGACAAAAGTAAAAGGAGATATGCCAAATGTTGATACTGAAAGTTTAGCATTAGGTGCAGGTCTAGAAATTGATTTATCAAAAGATACACCTAAAGATGGAAAATATTCTAGAAAATTTGATGGTCAAGGAGACCAAGAAAAAGGTGTTGGTCTATTTATAGATTATGAGAGAATGATAGCCAAAAAAAATGCTCCAATAGTGGATGGTATTAGTGCTGGTATTACCTATGATTTTTAATTGAATAAGTAAGTAGTATTTTATATACTACTTATTTTCAAAAACAACTTAGCTTATATCCTAATCTATAATTATTAATAATACTATCTTTTGGTAATTTTTTACGCAAATGATATATTAGATTTTTTAATCTATTAACACAATCTACTTCCAAAGAGTCATCCTCCCAAAGTTCATGTTCTATCTGCTCTCCTGCAATAAATCTATCTTTTGATTTTATCAGTATAATTAATAATCTCAACTCATTTTTTGTTAATTTTACCTCATTATATAAATTATTATATAAAATTTTTTTATCTTTATTAAAATAATATCCATTTTTTAAATGAATAACATTTTTATAAATAAAATCCAATTCTCTATCTACAAATTTTAAAACCTCCTCTACAGACTCTTTTTTTACAGGTCTTTCAATACAACCAGAAAGATGAAGAGGTAATGCTTTTTTTAATTTATCAATATCTATACTATTTGTTAAAAGTGCTAATGCAATATTATGATTACTCTTTCTAATTTTCCAACAAATTTCAAAAACATCATCATCTAAAGTATCACAACTCAAAAAAATAACAGAAAAAATATTTTTATTAAAAACCTTTAATGCTTCCTTATTACTATATACTAATTCTACTTTTTTGAAATATTTTTCAAAAAAATACTTTTCTTCAATATCTCCAACTAATAATAGTGATGAAAATTTTAAATTATACATATTATTTTCCTTGTATAATAGACTTATTAATAATCAATAAGTATTTTGTTTATAAAAAACTATAAAAAATATTTTATATATAACATTATCAACTGATTTCTTTTATAAAGTTGATATTTTTTTATTAGTTTATGTTTAAAATAGTTTTTATTTTATAGTTTAACATATTATAAATAAATACAAATATAAAAATCTCTTTTTTCTAAAAAATAGAATTTTTAGAATTATTAATAAATTTTTAGATTTTTAAGCTACAATAGTGAATTATTTAGGAATAATCTAAACTATAGCAATAAAGATTAATAAAAAGTGATTTTTATCAATACATTTTATCTTTTTGAGGAAAAACTATGAAAAAAAATTTATTTTCACAAAAAATAGAATACCTATACGACAATTTAAAAATAGGAGAGGAAGCATTTGTTAAACTTTTTTGGAATGGAATAAATCCAAGTTTTAATACAAGAAAAAAAACAGTTATTGGTAAATGGTATGAACAAGATATTAAACTGCCCAAAGCTTTTCATTTTGATAACTATCCAATATCCAAGCTTAATAAAAATGGTAAAGCATTTTTTACCAAACAAGCCTTTTTAGATGAACCATTTGAAATATTTAAAAAAAGAGTAGATACATATATTTCATATACAACTCGTCCAAAAAATTTTTTTGAATATAAATATATATACTATTATGATATTCATCTAAAAATAGTTACTTTTATTACAATTTATACAATTGAAGAGATAAATAATAACCATTATAAAATTCGTATAATACCATCTAAATTATACCAAGATAAAGATATAGACCCATATTATGGAGAACTTCGCATTATAAATGATTATTATCATATTTATGTTGAAAATAGCTTTGAAATTTTAACATTCTATTTTATGCTAAATAGAGGTTTAAAGAATAACTCAACTATATATGGTCTAAATTTAGGACTATCATATGATAAAGGTTTACCTATATCTGGAAAAAATCTTTTAAGCAAAAAAATCCTCTCAGAAGAAGAAGAAAAACTTTTTTATTTAAATGCAAGTGAAAGTGATACTCTAATATCAGATGAACCTACTCAAGATATTTATAGCTCGACAAAAGAGAACTATCTAAAAAAAGTATATTATAAAATCAAGAATTTAACACACTTTACAAAAGAGGCACAAAAAATTCTAAAGAGTATAGAACAAGATATATATTTAGAATTTTTTCATAATCGTCTTAATTCATTAAATGAAATTATAAAAAAAGTTTATAAAAATAAAACATTCTATATTTTTAAAAGAAAAAATATTTTAAAAGTTTTCTTAAAAAAATTACCTACTATTCCAGAAAGTTCGTGTATTATTGTATATCCTCTTTTTGCAAAAGATACTCCTATTTTTAATCAAGAAGCTCAACAAATTATAAATCTACTTATAGAGATAGCACAAAAAGGTGTTAAAATAGAAATGATAATAATCTCCAAATTTAGTGAAGAGATATTCCAATCTACTTTAGAGATAATCAATAAACTTATTGCAAATAATATTAATATCCAAATAGCTCCAAAAGAACATATATCTCAAAGTATTAATAATTTTGATTTTATCTATAGCAAATCTCATAAAATAGGAATATATCGTAATATAAAAGACAAAGACTACTACTTTAATATAACAAAAGATACGGATATAATTAATAATTTATCATATATTTATAAGAAAATAAAACAATATAGTTATACTATAGATAACTATTTAATTCAGAAAAATCTTCAAATTGACCAGAAATTAAATTATCTTGTAGGCAGATGGTATGCTTATATATATGGAACTATGAAAATAGATAATAGACCAAAAATTTGGGAAATAGTATGTTATTTGGATACAAATAAACAGATAGAAGCATTTTCTAAAGATAAAAAATTATCTTATAAAGGTTATATAAATACTAATGAAGCAAAAAAATCATATATAGTTTTGACATCTTTACATTCAAACAACCAAAGTTTTATAACTTTTAATAATAAAGATATTTATAAAAAAATTTTTAAAATAAGTGGGATATATAATCAATTTTCAACAGAGAAAGATATGATAAGCTTTGGAATACTTTCAAGAATAGAATTAAACTTAGAGGATGTAAGAGAAACTTTGGGTGAAATTAGCTCAATTTCCATAAAAGAGGGGATTGATTTTGAAGAAAGATTAAAAAATCTCTATTTAAAATATGAATTTTAAAATAAACTTACGAAAAATTATTAGAATTATAGATATTTAAAAACATTTAAAACTGTTAAATATTATTAAATAATATTGTAGAAAAAATATTTTTTATTAAAAATATGTTTTTTTATATAAAAAAAACACATTAAAATACATTTTCTAACTTTTGTGAGATTTTTTTGAGATATACTAACTCTATGAGAAAAAACTCATACCAGATAAGGAATGGGGAAATCTCAAAGGGGCATCCCTTTTAAATAAAAAGGGAAGAAAATTTAAGGTGCAAACTGAACTTTGGCGAGATAAGTTTGCTAACACTCTATAGGTATAAAGTGTAGGTTTATTATAACACATTATACCTTTCAAAAAAGAAAGGATAAATTATGAAAAAAACAATTTTAATCTCAATTATTGCTTCAGCTACACTTTTTGGAGCTACCGTAAACGAATTAAATACTGACCAAGTAAATAAAGTTTTAAATAATGCACAAATTACTGGTGCTAATGTAAATCAAGGACAAGTTGCTGTTAGTGGTTCAACTACATCTGTTGTCTCTTATCAACATGGTGATAGCACTGCTGATGGAGCAAATACAAATACTATAGATGGTACTAATATAAATGGTAATGATGAAGAGCCTACTATTCAAATTGACCAAGGTGGATTAACTGTATCTAATGGTGCAGATGTAAGTAACTCGGAAGACCATTCAAGCAGTACAATTAAAGATGGAACTATTACCTCATCTTCAACTGGTAGTGTAACTGTAAAACAAGCTGATATTGAAATCAATGGTGGAACTTATAGTAATATGGATATTCACTCTACCAATAATATTACTGATGCCCGAATTAGTGCTTCTGGTGAAGGAAATTCTACTTTGGTAACTCAAGCTACATTAAAAGTATCAGATGCAAATGTTTCAGATTCTGCAGATGCTACAAATGTTGATTTAACTTCAACAAACACTATTAAAGGTGGTGGAGAAATTTCTAACTCTACAGTTAAACAATCAGATACATCAATTACAGGTTCAAATACTATAGTAAGTGGTTTAGATGTTACTCAATCTAATATTATTGATACAGCAGGTTCAATTAATAACTCTACAGTAACTCAAGCAACTACAAGTGTATCTGATTCAACTCTTACAAACTTTACAGAAGATATTAATAACACTATGACTGATATTTCAGCTGATAATGCAGTACTTAAACAAAATGATATTGTTATTAAAAATGGTTCCAATGTAAATGAACTCACAAATAATACATATGGAGACCATAGAAATACAATGAATGCTATAACTGCAACTGATGGTGCTAATCTAACTCAAGATACTATTACAATTGATGGTGCTACTATAGATACTATGAGTTCTACTCAAGAAAACTATATGAATGATATGACTGTTCATGGTACATATAATGTAAAACAAAGTGATATTAGTATTTCAAATGCAAATGTTAATAGCCATTTTGATGTAAAATATCATAATGAAATGATAAGTGTAGATATGATAGGAAGTGGTAATGTATCTCAAGGTACTCTAACTATAGGTGAATCTAATGCAACAGGTACAACAGAAGCTGATGCAATAGATATTCAAGCCACAAATACACTTAAAAATACTGACTTGGATAATAGTGATGTAACTCAAAGTAGCACATCTATTTTAGCACAATCTAGTATATCAGGATTTTCACTAGACCAAACAAATACTATTGAAAATACAGATGGGTCAGCAGATAACAATATGACAGGAGCTACTATTTCTCAAGCAGAAACATCAATTAGTGCTAGTACAGTAGATGGATTTACTCAAACTGTAACTAATAATATTAAAGATGTAACTGTTGATAGTTCATATGTTTATCAAGCAAAAGTTAATATTGCTAATAGTGATGTAGATAGCTTGACTATGTCTGAGACTAATACATTAAACTCTTCTAGCCTAAGCGGTGGAGCAACACTAGCTCAAGGTGGAGTAGATATTCAATAGATATTTCTATATAAAACAATAAAAACTTGATGAGTCAACTTTTGACTCATCTCTTAAAAGGAGATAAAATGAAAAAATTAGTAATTTTATCCGTAATTGCCTCATTTGCACTATCTCAAACAGCTGTAACTGATTTAACTATTCATCAAGAAAATGAAGTAAAAAATGGGTCACAACTGTCAAATAGTGCTACTGTTTCACAAGGACAAACGGATATAAAAAATAATTCAAATATTGAAAATGTTACTATTACACAGGATAGCTTAATAGACAATACTCAAGTTACAGGAGAAGAATCAGAAATTCATCAAGGATTAACAAGTGTAGATAGTAGTAGATTGGAAAATGCTGATTTATCCTCTACAAATACTATAAAAGATGTAACTGTATCAAATGGAAAATCTATTATTACTCAAGGTAACTTAATTATTGGTGGAGAATCTAATGTTACAGGAACAGCTGATTCATCAGGTGGAAGTGGTGGTATGGGTATGGGTGGTTCAAGTGGAGAAAATCTTGATATAAACCAAACAAACCTACTTGAAGATACAGATATACAAAGCTCTACCATTCATCAAGGAAAAATCACTATTAACAATCAAGCTGATGTATCAATATCTTTTAAATTAAACCAAAACAATATAATCAATAGAGCTACTGCAAATGGCACTAATACTTTAAATGGTTCTCAATTACTTCAAGGTGTAACTAATATCTCAGGGGGAGATACAAGTGATATTGAACAAAAAATCAAAAATGTTATGGAAGATATTTCTGTTGATGGTAGTATTATAAATCAATCTTCTATGACACTTACTAACTCTACAGTAAGTAATATTAATAATGATACTACTTCAGATATAGATGATAAAAATAGAATTAGTTATCTAACAGCAACTAATAATTCTAATATTTTACAATCTAGTATAGATATAAATAGTAGTACAGTAGATAGACTATACAAAAGTGACAGAGGTTCAGCAGATGAAAATAGAGAAAATAACTGGATACATACAGTAGATATTGACAATTCAACTATTAAACAATCCAATTTTAATGCAAAAAATGGAAGTGATATTTCTAATATTACATATCTTACTCATTCAAGTGCTGTAAATGCAAATAACTTAATTTATAATTCTACAATGAGAAATGCTTCTGAAGCAAATCAAGATACTACAACTATAAATAATTCACATTTAGAAAATGATACATTTACAAGAGCGAATACACTAAATACTATTACCTCAAATAATTCTAGTATAAAACAATTTAATATAGAAGTAAGCAATTCGACTTTAGATAATTCTAATTTATCAGACCAAAATTTACTATATAGTATTGATAACTTAGAAAATAGTCATATTACACAAGGAAATGTAATCATATCTTCTGATTAAAAAGGACAAACATGAAAAATATAATTATATTATTACTGTTTGTCTTAACAGGCGTAGAACTCTACGCCTCAAGTGTGACAAACCTAACAACAACACAAAATAATCAGGTAAAAGAAAATAGTAATATTGATAACTCTGAACTTATTCAAGGTGGTGTAAAAGTTAGTGGTACATCATATATCAATGAAGTTAATATAGGAAATGAAGATAGTAAAAATCTTTTTCAACATAGTGAACTTATGGAGTCTAGTTCTCTAAAGCAAGGTACTGTTGATATTAATAACAGCTCTATGGAACGAAGTAATTTTTATAGTAGTAATGAAATTATAGACTCAGAAATAAAAGGTAGTTCTGAAATTAAACAAGGAACACTCAAGGTAAATGGAGGTAGTATTAAAGATACAACTTTTACTATTAATAATAGTATGGAGAGAGTAAATATCGATAATTCAAGAGTATCTCAAAGTGATATAGAGGTTGAAAATGGAAGTATTGATAATCTAACATTTCAAGGAACTCACTCTATTTATAATGAAAGTGATGCTATTAGCATAACCAATTCTGATATAGTCCAAGGAAAATTAAGTGTCAATAGTGGAGCAAGTCTTAGTAATAGTACTATAAATATGAATTCACATATTAATAATACAAATGTAACAAACGCTTCTATAGATTTATGTAGTGTTTATATAGAAAATGGCTCTAGTGTAAATGGTTCAAATTTTGACGGTGAATGTAGTATAGAAGATACAGAAGTTATAAATTCATCTTTAGTTCAAGGTAGAATACTTATTCATTAGTATATTATATAGGATGGGTATTTCCCATCTTGATACTCTTTAGCATATTTCGATATGTTAAATAATATTAAGAAAAGGGATAAATTATGAAGTATAGATTATTAATAGCCACTATTTTACTTATAGGAATAAATTTATATGCTGATGAGTCAGATTGGCAATCAGAAGATAATTGGGATAATGAAGTAAAAAGTGAAGTAGAACAAGATAATGATGTATTTAAAGAGATGGAAATAAAAAATCGTTCAAAAAAAGAGTATAAAAATCATATATATAAATATATAAATAATAAAGATTATACTGTTAAAAATAATAATGTTGAAATTGCAACAGTAGAACTCAATGATGATTTAAAAAGTGATGATATTACGGTAAATGTACTCACAGAAGATTTAAAAGTAGAAGGAGATGCTTATAGAGGTGATTCCATAGATATAAAAAGAAATAACTATAAACATTTTGTAAAACATGATGAAAGACCAACTCATAAAAGAAATAAAGAGAATTTATATGGAGATATTGATAGTGATACAGATGAAATGACAACCTCAACTGTTATTGAACCAAATGACCCTCTTTATGAAAAAGTTCCCGAAGATGATGTATCTGAATTAGAAGTTATTGATTTGAGAGACAAACCTAAAATTAAAGATGTCAATATTTATATTAGAGATGTAACAATAAGGGTTGATGATGACGAACAAGACGATAAATAGATTATTAAGCATAACTACAACTCTAATTTTATTAAGTGGATGTGTAGTTAAAGAGCCAAAATTTTCAAAAGAAGAACAAAAAATTAATCTACCTTTTGATAATAAAAGTTATTTTTCTGAAGCTTTTAAAAAATTAAATAAATTAATTACAGATTATAATAATCCTATTTATAGAATACAAGTTAAAACTATAGAAAATTTAAGCTCTTCCAAAAGTGCCATGCCTATGGATAGTAGCTCTTTTATCAAAACTCCTATTATTTTAAATATGAACCATATTAATCTTGTTGCTTATGAACCTATATTTAATAAATATGAAACAAAAACTACTGGATTTGTATATTTTCCAAAAATGAAAAAATATATGCCTCAATTGGTTATTTCAGGAGCTATAACCCAATTTGACAAAGGAATTATATCTAAAAGTAAAAATTTTGATTTAGACTTAGACTTTGGAGGAGGAGATTGGCAAACAGATGGGAGATTTAATACAGACAAAAGTGATAGTTTCTCTCAAATTGCTTTGGATTTAAGTGTTTTTCGTTATTTAGATAGAACTTATGTATCAGGAGTTGCTACAACAAATAAAATTGAAATACATAGAAAACGAAAAAAAAATAGATTTGGGTTATTTCTAAATGGTTCAGGAATAGGTTATAGTAAATATGCCACTTTACAACAATCAAAAGATGAAGCACTTAGAATTTTGACCGAGTATAGTCTTATCCAACTTTTAGGTAGGCTTTATGATGTTCCTTATTGGAAATGCACTACTCCAAATATGAAAGTTGATAACTATGTATTACAAAAAGTAATAACAAAATTTAATCAAGCAAACCAAAAAAATAAAATAGCACTAATAGAAAAAATGATAAAACTATATAAATACCCTAGTATAATAGATGGTAAAATTTCAAGACAAGAACTAAAAGCATTATCTTTAATAAGCAAAAAATATAATTTTAAAACAAAAAAAATTGTAACAAGTAACTTTTATAAAGAACTATACTTAAATATTCCCATCTCTTTTTAAAACTATCAAATATTTTTTGATAGTTTATTTCTATCAAGCCACCACATTAAAGCAAATAGTAAACCTGTTGTTTTAGCTATAGACTCATCATATATAAACTCTCGTATCTCACTAGCTGGTATCTCTACAACTTCAATAAGCTCTGCATCAACTCCTCCACCTTGACTTACACGCATAGACTCATCAACCTCTGTATAAAAAAGTGTCTGTTTCGAACCTGCAAAACCAACAGCACTATTTACTTGTGTAATTCTCTCAATTTTATCTATAGGAACTAAATAACCACACTCTTCTGTAATCTCTTCACTTGCTATCTCAACCAATGATAAATTTTTATCAACAATACCTGCACAAAGTTCAACTGTCAAACCATTACCATCGTTCATATATACAGCAGGTCTAAACTGTTTAACAAAAACAAAACTATTATGCTCTTTATGATATATTAAAATAGCTACAGAATCGTGTGCTTTAACAGCTTCCCATCTCTTTTGAATACCATTTTGTTTATAACTAACCAATACAGCCTCTATAAACTTTGGATTTTCCAATTTATATAATTTGAATTCTTCGATTTTATTTTCCATTACCAACCTATACTTTTATAATAATTTTTCATTTTAGGAGAAACTTCTCTTTTTTGAACAGTATTCCATACATATGATGGTCTATTCTCTTTAAATATTTTATTAATAATTTTTGTATATCTATCTTTTCTTCTTAAAAAAGCTTTTTTACCTCTACCAATTAATCCTTTTGAGGAAAATTTTACCATTCTCATAGGATTAATAGGTCTTCCATTCTTATATAAACCAAAATGTAAATGAGGTCCAGTACTTCTCCCTGTACTACCTACAAATCCTATTACTTGACCTTTTTTAACTCTCTGACCTACTTTTGCTTTTCTTCTACTCTGATGAGCATATAAAGTTACATATCCATCTGCATGTTTTATTTTTATAACATTACCATAACCATTCATCCATCCAGAAAATATTACTTTACCATCAGCTGCTGATAAAATAGGTGTTCCTCTTCTAGCCCCAAAATCTGTTCCTAAATGTGCTTTATATCTGTGAAGAACAGGATGCCATCTTCTATTAGTAAAAGGAGAGGTAATTCTAAGATGATTTAATGGTTTTCCCATATACTTTTTGATTAACTCTTGTCCTTTTTCATCATAATATTTACCATCAGTATGCTTAAAAACATAATGCTTTTTATAACGAGATTCAATCATAGCCACTTTAATATCTGGAATACCTATAGGCTGTCCTAATCTCATTTTTTGGTCATATACTATAGCTAATCTATCACCTTTACGAACAGAACGAAAGTTTACACTATGTTTCATAACTTTTGTAAACTCATTAGCAAGTTTTCTATTTTTAACTTTATTTATAATATCAGAATATGGTGATTTATCTATAGATAAGAGTGCTACATAAGTATCTTTTTGATATGAAATAGGTAAAATCTCTACTTTGTAACCATTAGGAGTTCTAAAAAGATGAATTTGTAACTCTTCTCCAATAGGAATAAGAGTCTGAAGTAAAACCCCATTACTAGCAACCATCTCATAAAATCGCCTATTGGGATTAATCTCATCTATCAACTGTGCATCATCTTTATCCAGTTGATTTATAATATCTTTAGATATATTATGCCTCTGAAGATAGGTTTCAAAATCAAGACTTTTTTGCCAAAAGTTATTTGTAACTTTAGCTGAAAAAAGTAAGACAGATAGTGTTATAAACACTACAATATATCTCATAATATATATCCTACCAAGAAAACTCCTAATTTAAACTAAACTTTATTATAACCTAATGTGATTAAAAAAAACTTTTTTAAAAAAAAATTAAACTTAAAAGCATAGCTTTTTTAAAAAAGAGCTATAAGCAAACATAAAACTATCTCTACTATTTCCAAAACAATCCCCAAAACATCGCCATTTATAAACTCTAGCTTTTTAGCTAAATAGATACTAACAGCAAAAGCTATAGCAAAACCAAATACCATTAATATAATAAAAAATGGTGTAAATATAGAACCTATTAAAATAGAAAGTATAAATGTAGATATAAGATATTTTGCTTTTAGAGACTCTTTGAGCTTGGTAACAAATATTGATTTAAAATCTAATGAATCAATCAAAACAACCAAAGAGAGACGGCTAATAATCAAAATAGATATAAACTCCAAATATAAACTTTTTTCCAATAAATATACAACTCCTGCTACTTTTATAATCATAAATCCAACAGCATAAAGCACCCCCATAGCCCCTACAGTTGACTCTTTTATAACCTTATACGCATCTTTACCACTATGTTTTGCATATATAGCATCAACCACATCTATAATTGCCTCCGTATGAATAAATCCATACAGCATCATATAAACCACAGCTGATATAACAGCCCCATACCAACCCAAACTAGATAAAAGCAGATATAAACTAACAACCACCCCACCAATAATCAACCCCACAAAAGGCAAAAAGAAAAGCATAGTCCCTAAAACTTTTGGTGTAGATAAATTATCACTTGAACTAAATGTTACAGGTAAATTAGAAAAATATGATAAAGCAAACTTAATCCCTAAATAGAACTCTCGCATAGAGCCTCCTTTAGTTTTTCTATAGCATTTTTATCTTTAATAGCAATTCGTACAAACCGATTATCCAAAAAATCAAAATTAAAACAGTCTCTAACCATAATTTTATAAGGAACAAGTATCTTTTGGAACTCTTTGGCTGTTATATCTTTTAGCCTTACTAAAACAAAATTGACACTAGAGGGATAGACCTCATCTATATAGCTACAACACTTTAAAATCTCTATGGTTTTAGCTCTATTTTTACTATTAATCTCTAATGATTTTACTCTAAATGCTTTATCTTTTAGAGCCATTTGAAGATATTGACTATCAAACTCTGATATTTTCCATATAGGCTCACTCTCTTTTAATCTTTTGATATTTTGCTCATTAGATATAACACACCCAACTCTAATTCCAGCCGAGCTATAAAATTTGGTCATAGATTTGATAATATATAATTTATTATAACTACCTAGATACCTAATAGCTGATTGAAAAGTAGTAAAATCCAAAAAAGACTCATCCAAAATAATAGTAGCACCCCTTTTTATCCATAACTGCATCAATCTATCTATATTATAAAATCTACCATCAGGAGTAGATGGATTAACAAAAATTACTA
>Ga0256828_1000850_pt1 | contig 19821 bp, 21 predicted proteins | sample CV88metaG_FD_185993 | JGI IMG/M metagenome (GOLD analysis project Ga0256828, IMG submission 185993) | Hydrothermal vent microbial communities from East Pacific Rise, Pacific Ocean - CV88 | ecosystem: Environmental > Aquatic > Marine > Hydrothermal vents | place: Pacific Ocean: East Pacific Rise...
GAAGATCATAGACTGCTTTCAAAACAATCGGAAGTTTTACAAAGAGATATTCATGATTTCTTGATGAATAATATTGTGATTTTTTCACTTTTTACCCTTATCATTCTTCTTGCTCTGTTTCTTATTTTTGCTAAATATATCCATAAACCACTTGATATTGTACGAAAAAACCTACATTACTTTTTTGATTTTTTTAAAGATGCAAAGAAAGGGTTTATTCCTACAGAGATAAATTCCAATGATGAGTTTGGTGAGATGTCGAAAGAGATCAATGAAAATATACAGACTGTTCTGGAGCTTCATTATGAGATAGAAGAGACCCAAAAAGAGATTCTTTTTATTATGGGTACTATTGCAGAGGCACACTCTGAAGAGACCAGTAATCATATTAAACGGGTAGCTAAGTATTCTGCATTATTAGCGAAATATTCCGGTTTGAGTGATGAGGAAATAAAGGTTTTTAAAGATGCTTCAACGATGCATGATATAGGTAAAATAGCAATACCGGATTATATTTTGAATAAGCCTGGTAAATTAGATAGTAATGAATTTGAGATCATGAAAAGTCATGCAGTCCATGGGTATAATATGCTGAAGCACTCTAAGAAACCACTTCTTAAAGCAGCAGCAACCATAGCATATGAACACCATGAAAAATATAATGGTACAGGATACCCAAGAGGACTTAAAGAAAAAAATATTCATATTTATGGACGTATTGTAGCACTGGCAGATGTATTTGATGCATTGGGAAGTGACAGGATTTATAAAAAAGCATGGGATGATGAAAAGGTATTTTCTTTTATTAAAGAAGAGAAAGGGAAACATTTTGATCCTGAATTAGTAGATATTTTCTTTAGACATTTGGATAAATTTAAAGAGATACGTGAATTATTTAAAGATGAATTTGTTGATGTAGATAAAAAATTATAGCTTGAATTCACCGTTTACATAGAGCCATTGATCTTCTTCTTTTAAAAAACGGCTCTTCTCTTTGAGCTCTCCGGAGGAAAGTAATGCAGTGAAAGTAACATAAGCTTCTGTCTCTCCATCAATAAATTCAATGATCTTCAATCCTAAAAAGTCTGTATGTTTGGAAAATTCCAAAATGGATGTTTTCCAATTCTTTCTATCTTCAGTATAGTCATTGTTATCAGGATGTGTGGTTTTGATGATGTAGTCTGCATTCCCTGTAGCGTAGGCACTGTATCGTGATTTCATAAGTATGAGAGCATCAGGTGCCAATACTCCTTTATGGTACTTAGCACAGCATTTTTTATATTTCATCCCTGAACCGCAAGGGCAGGGAGTATTTGCAGAGAGCTTCACTTATCTTATCTCTGCAATAAATGCATCCGGCTGAATTTGGGCTCTTACTTGGATAAGTGCTTTTGATGCTTCTTCTCTGCTTATATACGGGCCTATGAGAAGTTTAGAGATCGCTCTTCCTTCTTTAGGGAATTGTATGATCTTGTGGTTAAATCCTTGACGTGTGATCCTGTATAGTAGTGTACTTTTTGGCTTTCCTATGAATGATCCTACCTGCACATAGAAAGTACCCTCTTTTGAAGTCTGTTCTATCTCTTGAATCGGAGCTTTGATTACAATAGCCTTATTCAAAGTAGTTGCTGCAGCTTTTTTTACTTGTTGTGTAGATGGTATTTCTACAGGTTTAGGTAGAATTTCCTGTGTTTTCCATGGTGTTTTGGCAGCAACTTTGATCGGAGCTTCCGGTAAGTATCTGCGACAAATACGGAGTCTTTTCTTATAGTAAGGGGAAGTGTAAAGGTTTGAGTAGATCACCTCTTTTTTTGTCGTACTGGCATGTGTGAACCAGCCATCTCCCAAATACATACCTACATGGGTGATCTTTCTGCGACTTTTCTTGCTGGTAGCAAAAAAGATAAGATCACCGTATTGCAACTCATTAATGGTGATACGTTTTCCGTTTTTTGCCTGTTCTCTTGCAACACGGGGGATATTGATCCCCATACTGCCATAGAGATAATAGGTAAATCCGGAACAGTCAAATCTGTCAGGCCCCTCTTCTGCCCAGACATAAGGTGTTCCTTGAAGTTTTTTAACCATTTTGTCCAGATTCTTTTTACTGGGTGTATAGATGACTTTGGGTTTTTTGATGGTGTAATCAGGATGTTTGGGATAATGGTTCACTTTTTGACTGCAGGCTGTTAAAAAAAGTATGATAAGAGGTAAGAGTATAGTTGTTGTTTTTTTCATAAAGATAATTATAGACGAATGGGTTTAAAGTAGACTAAATAAGGTCTACTTTTATCTCGGTACTGCTCTTCTTGGAAGTTTCATTCCGGCTTTCCAAGGCGTTGTATATCTGCTGCTGGTGATCTTCATTTTTTTCAGAGGAGCATGACAGGTCATATATCTTGCTCTTTCATCTTCACTTAAATAACGCCTACAGAGTTTGATACGTTTGAGATAATGCGGTTCTTTGTCAAAGTTGCTTACCGTAACTTTCCTGTCTTTACTGCTGGCATGTGCAAACCAGCCGTCACCGAGGTAGATACCGACATGGTTAATGCGTCTGCTGCGTCTGTATGCAGGACCGAAAAAGATAAGATCACCGTAATAGAGATCTTTAAATGCAATCCTTTTACCCATTTTTGCCTGTTCACATGCTGTACGTGGTATCTGTAGACCCATTTTTCCGTAGATGTTATAGGTCAGTCCTGAGCAATCAAAAGCATCCGGTCCCTCTTCTGCCCAGACATAGGGTTTTCCAAGGTAGGAGAGTAAGAGTTCCTGAATATTTTTTCTATTAGGTTTACAGGTGATATCTGGCTTGATGATATCATAGTTCGGGTAGCGGTACGGTTTTGCTTTTTGGGAACAACCGGTTAAAAGAAATAAGATTGAGAAGAATATTAAAGCATATTTCATTTTTAACCTTTTTAGAGTATTAGCATAGCATCACCGTAAGAGAAAAACCGATACTTTTTCTCTATGGCCTCTTTATATAATTGTAACGTTTTTTCTCTTCCTATAAAGCCACTTACCAGCATAATAAGCGTACTTTTGGGTAAATGAAAATTAGTGAGTAGATGTGTGACTCTTTGGGGTGGATTGTGCGGGTTTAAAAAGAGGTCACACTCTCCTTGTGTTTTTTTTGTTCGTACATAGTATTCTACGGTTCTTGTTACTGTTGTACCTATGGCTAAAATAGGTTTGTTGCTTTCAAGTACTTTGGCTGCTTCATTGGAAATATGAAAATATTCTGAATGCATAGGGTGTTCGAGTATCTTTTCAACTTCTACAGGTTTGAATGTCCCGGCACCCACATGCAAAGTAACTTTATGTGTGCTGTACCTTTGCTCTAAATCTGAAAAAAGTTCCTCAGTAAAGTGCAGAGAAGCAGTAGGTGCAGCTACTGCTCCCGCATTTTTGGCAAAGAGCGTCTGGTAGTCTGTCTCATCCTCTTTGTTATCTTCTCTTTGCATGTAGGGGGGAAGGGGAATGTGTCCTATTTTATCAAGTACAAGCACCAACGCTTCAAAGCGTATCTCTTTACCTTTATGGGAAAAGGTGACGATACGGGAACCATCTTCATTAAAACCGGTGACTGTAGCCTTCAGCTCATCATCAAAAAGCAATTCAGTACCTATTTTTACTTTACCTCGGATAAGTACCAAGTATTGATGTGCATCCAGAGGCTTGTTAAAGAGGAGTTCAACTTTACCGCCACTTTGTTTATGACCAAAAATACGTGCTTTAATCACACGGGTATCATTGAGAAATATATCACACCCATTAGGCAGAAAGTCTAAAAGATGTTTAAAAGTTGTATGGGTAATGATATCGGTTTTTCTGTCATAAACAAGCAGTTTTGCATGGTCTCTTGGATGTACTGGAGTCGTTGCTATGAACTCTTTGGGGAGTTCATAGTCGTAATTTTTCGTTAATAATTCCTGATCCATCTGTTATTTTTCTGTTGTATCAGGGAGTATTTCTGTGTCAGTCTCATCTTCTTCTGTCTCATCTTCCTCATCTTCAGGTTCAGCCGGATTTACCATACGAACGATAAGGATAGAAATACCGTACAGAATGACCAATGGTGCAGCCATAAGTAACTGTGTTAAAATGTCAGGAGGTGTTAAAAGTGCAGCGATCAGAAAGATGATTACCACAGCATATTTAAAGAAATCTATGAGTGTACGGTCAGTAACAAGTCCAAGCAGTGCCAGGAAATAGGCAAATACCGGAAGTTCAAATGCCAATCCGAAGCCCAGCATGATCTTTGTAAAGAAGCCGACGTAATCTTCTATATTGATAAATGGAGTATAGAGGAATGATCCGAAGGTGATAAGGAATTGAAAACCAAACGGTGTGACTATGTAATAGGCAAAAACAACACCGATAAAGAACATTACTGAACCGCCTACGACAAAAGGAATGACCATTTTCTTTTCATTACTGTAGAGACCGGGAGCAACAAAAAGCCAAAGCTGGTAGAGAATGAAAGGCAGAGCACCCAACAGACCTGCGAAGAAAGAGACTTTCAATGCAACAAAGAATGCACCTCCTACCTGATGGGTTGTGATCTTTCCTTCAAAGCTGTTATGTTTGTTGTGTGTCTGGTTGAGATCTATGCTCTTCAATGTTTGACTCAATTCACCTGCTGCCTGGGCAGCTTCTTTAAGAAGAATACCAAGTTGGCTGTCCGCTACTTCAGAAGCCTCTTTCAAGCGGTCTTGCAGTTTCGTTGCCGCATTTTGGACTGCAGGGATTTGTGCAGTGGTATTTTGCTCAGCCGTTTTCATTGTCCAGGTTGCTTTGTCCTGTGACTCTATAATGCGTCCTACTTCAGTCAGTGCATTGTTAAGCGGCTGTGTGATCCAGCCTAAAATGCTGTTATGAAAAGTAAAAGCAATGATAAAGGCAATAAAAACAGAGAGAACAGAGAGTCCCAATCTTTTTCGTAACTCGGCAAGGTGTGGTCGTAGATCATCGAACATTATGCATCACCTTTGCTTTCATTATCTGATTTTTCTTCTTTCTTCTTTTTCTTTTTCGGTTTTTTCTTAAAGGTCACTGTGTCATTTTTAACTTCTACCGGAGTAGTTTCAGCTTTGGCATAAGGATCTTCTTTTTTAGAATTGTTCTTTGCTGTCGGCTCATCATGATCTAAAATATCACTCATATCATCAAAATCTATATTTTTAAATCCTCTAAGTTCTGTTGTAGCACTGTCAAGCTGTTTTTTGTAGCTGAGTGCTTCCTCTTTGAGATCTGCTATTTTCATCTCTTCTTCAAGAGAACTTTTTGCATCACCCACTGTTTTTTTTACGCCCTTGATAAACTTTGCAATCTGTATCATTGCTTCAGGAAGTTTATCGGGACCCAAAAAGAGGATTGCGATCACAGCAATAAGAAGTAATTCGGTAAATCCGATGCCAAACATATATAACCTTCGATTTGAATTGAATGTATTTTAGCAAATTATCCTAAAATGTAGAGTGCCAACTCATCACTGAGAAAGAAATTTTCATTATAGTAACGGGTATGGTCACATTTTAATTTGTTCTCTTTAGATAAAATTTCAGCTTTTTGCCGCATCTCTTGTGTAAGTATAGATTTGTCCAATCCTGTATTTGAACGTAATCCCAAAAAGATCTTTTCTGTAAGCAGTTCATCCGCGGTAAGCAGCTCTTTTCTCATATTAAGAGGGTTTTTTATATAGGATTCTATACAGGTAATAGGATAAAAACGTTTCTCTTCCAAAAAACCGACAGCACCGGCACCGGCACCGATATAGTTTTTAAGTTCCCAGTATCCTTTGTTGTGTCTGCTTTGGTAGCTTCCGAAATTGGAGATCTCATACTGCGGAAAACCTCTTTTTTTGATCTCTTGTGCTACAAAAAATGCAAGATTTTCATCTTCCTGCCGTACTTCAGGAGTAGAAGAGAATTTTGTACCGTCTTCTATGGTGAGTTCATAGGCTGAAAGATGGTCTATAGGGAGTTTAAAAGCCTCTTCTATGTCATTTAGAAGTAAAGCTTCAGTGTCTCCCTGATAATTGTAAATAAGATCAAGAGAGAGATGTTCAAAACCAAGCTCTTTTGCATGAAGAACAGCATCTTTTGCCTGCTGTGGTGTATGTGCACGGTTAAGGGCTTTCAGTTTGGCTGCATCAAAACTCTGTACACCGAAGCTGACACGGTTCACACCGAGATCCTTCATCCCTTTCAACCATGTTTGAGTAGCGGAATTGGGGTTTGCCTCTGTAGTGATCTCTGCATCTTTTTGCATATAGGGTTTAAGCAGATCAAAAATGGGGGCATAAAGTTCGGGGGCAACGGTAGAAGGTGTTCCTCCACCTATAAAAAGTGTCTCCAGACTCTTTTTTTGAACCTTAAAACGTTCCAATTCAAATTGAAGTTGTCTGTAGAGCGCTTTCATATAATCAGCTCTTGTGTCAAATTTATCTGTATAAGAGTTAAAGCTACAGTAGTGGCATTTTGAATCACAATAGGGGATATGAAGATATAGTAACAAAATTAAACTCTTTTCAAATGGATATAACCGTATTTTAGATAAAATCATATCAGAATTATTCAAATTTTATAAGTAAATGAGAGTTTAAAATGCAGAACAAAAAGCGTTATCGCCCGAATGTTGCAGCAGTCATACTCTCTTCAAGATATCCGGACAAGTGTGAGTTCTTTGTAGCGCATCGCAGTGATATTAGAAATGCATGGCAATTTCCTCAAGGAGGTATTGATGAAGGTGAAACACCGCATGAAGCGCTTCATAGGGAATTGTTAGAAGAAATAGGTTGTAATGATGTAGAGGTTTTAGGTGAATTTCCTGAATGGATCACCTATGATTTTCCTGCAAAAGCTAAAGGAAAATGTTATCCTTTTGACGGACAGACCCAAAAGTATTTTTTGGTACGTCTCAAAGAGGAAGCGAAGATAGATCTATATGCGTTTGAGATACCGGAATTTAAAGAGTATGAGTTTGTAGCATATGAAGAGCTGTTTAAAAGAGTCACTTACTTTAAGCGGAAAGTTTATCGTAGAGTGATCGATTATTTTATGGATGAGGGACTCATCTAAAGAGTGACTAGTCACGAGAGCCTACTGCTGAAGTAGGTTTTTGGGCTTTGCCTAAAAAGCGTTATAATAAATGAGAGGGTTTAATATAAATGTTAATAGTACAGAAGTATGGCGGTACGAGTGTCGGTGATCTGGAGCGTATTGAAAATGTGGCGAACAGAGTTGCAAAAGCAAGAAAAGAAGGACATGACCTTGTCGTGGTCGTCTCGGCTATGAGCGGGGAGACCAATAAACTTATAGAGTATGCAAATCACTTTTCTTCTAATCCGGCTAAAAAAGAGATGGATATGCTTTTAAGCTCAGGAGAGAGGGTCACTGCGGCACTTCTTGCGATCGCTTTACAATCAAAAGGCTTTGATGCTGTTGCAATGACAGGGCGTCAGGCAGGTATCGTAACAGATGATACACATACCTATGCACGTATTGAATCTATTGACCCGACTTCTATGCAGAATGCCATAAAAGAGGGGAAGATCATTATTGTAGCCGGTTTTCAGGGGATCAATAAGACCGGAGCTGTTACTACACTCGGACGTGGTGGCTCAGACCTTTCCGCTGTCGCATTGGCGGGTGCATTAAAAGCGGATCAGTGTGAGATCTATTCGGATGTAGACGGTATCTATACAACAGACCCGCGCATTGAGCCAAATGCAAAGAAACTCGATACTATCTCATATGATGAGATGCTTGAACTCTCTTCTTTGGGAGCAAAAGTCCTGCAGAACCGTTCTGTGGAATTGGCAAAAAAACTAAAAGTAAAACTATACGCGAAAAGCAGTTTTTCAGATAATGAAGGAACATTGATAACAGAGGAGAGTGACAATATGGAAGAAGTTTTAGTATCTGGTGTTGTGCTTGATAAGAATCAGGCAAGAGTAACCCTCAGAGGTGTAGTGGATAGACCCGGGATCGCAGCGGAAATATTTACAAAACTCGCAGATGAAAATATTAATGTAGATATGATCATCCAGAATGTGGGTACAGACGGATTGACCAATCTTGGGTTTACCGTACCGCAAAGTGAATTGGAGAATGCAAAAAAAGTCGTTGAGTCTTTCGGACATGATATTCAGGGTATAGATTTTGACGAGCATGTCTGTAAAGTATCAGTTGTAGGTGTAGGTATGAAGTCTCATTCTGGTGTAGCAGCTACAGCCTTTACTGTATTGGCAGAGAACAGCATTAACATTCAGATGATCTCGACATCTGAGATCAAAGTCTCTATGATCATAGATGAAAAGTACGGGGAGCTTGCTATCCGTACACTGCATGAAGCATATAAGTTAGATAAGTAATATTATGCAGCAGCTCTTAAAATGGACACTTGAAACCATACGTGAGGAGGAGTCCTGCTTCTCGTGGATGGAAGAGTACCGTTATGAGTGGGCTCCTTTGGTTAAAAGTGCTGTTACCCAGGTGGTAGAGGGTAAGACAGTACTTGTTGTTACGGACGAAGCACATAAGTGGTTCGGTAAATATATTTTAAATGCTGTCAATGATCTGCGTAAGAACAGACCCCTTCTGCCTTTTTATCAACTGACAGAATGTTTCCCCAATCTGCAGAATATCAACTCTACACAGGATATACAGCTTCTTGAAGATATGCTTGATCTTTCTTATCCCAACGGGTACTATATCTGGTACATCGGCAGAGGAGACCACCCCTATACAAAACTGGCCTACAGAAATCATGATAATTTTTTGTGGGTACTCGATGAAGAGGTTCAGAACAGTTTTGCCCTGCGCAGTCGTGATCCTCTTTTGGATATTAAACTTCTGCAACTCTATAAGCTTTTTGATATGACCATTTCAGAAGCACTCTTTGGGGATCTAGACCTCGAATCATGAGATTGACTTCACAAGTTATTATCACCGCAAATATAGATGACACTATCTCTAAACTTGAGGCATTACAGGAAAATGAACGTTTTGTGAAGATCGTCAAAGAAGATACGTTTCTGGTTGAAGATGCCAAGCTCGCTATAGAGAAAGCCTATATGGCAAGTGAAGAGGTGACCGTTATTATTCTTGCGGCAAAGACATTCTCTCCTGTGGTTCAAAACAAACTGCTTAAAGTCATAGAAGAACCGCCTAAGAACAAAGAGTTCATTATACTGGCACAAAGCAAATCAACGATCCTCGATACGATCCGCTCTCGTCTGCCTATCTCTGTACTTTCAGAAGTAAAAGAAGAAGAGATGCTTGGATTGGACTTATCTCAGCTCTCTTTAGGGGCAGTTTATGAGTTTATACAGGCGCATAAACGTACTGATGCCAAAGTCATGAAAGGGCTTGTGGAACGTATAAGTAAAGAGGCGATGCGTTCGGGGAGTTATGATCTGGACGAGAGGACGCTTACATTGTTTTCCAATGCTTTTACTGCTTTGGATGTGGGGTCACCTCCGCAGTTTGTGTTGAATACGCTTTTGTTAAAGTTGTTGGCTCGGAAAAAACGATGAGAATTGTAAGCAAACGACAACTGCTTGTCGTTTGTAAATTCGGAACCAGAGTGGTCGGAGCAAAGCGTAGCCACGACGGCATTAATGTGACTTGATCCAAAAATGTGTTATATTTGTTTTTTTGTATTTCCTTTTATTTGAATTGAGGTGTTGTTCCTCTCTTCATTTTTTTAGAAAAAACGAAGCAAAGTTAGCAAATGCGGTTCACGAAGTGAAAACTTCTTTAGAAAAAATCGTCATTGTTCTCGAATCGCTTCGCTTTCAAGGTCGTTCACAATGACAAAGCACACTTCGTGTGATTTATGGAGGGTTGTATGTATATTTATAAACTTGGTTCCATCGCAGATAAAAAGGCTGCACTTAAAGCACTTGGTGTGGAGAGTGGGGGTGTAGGGATCATGGCTAAGAAGATGGAGTTGTTGTACTTCTTTATCAAAGACCTTAAAACACCTGCTGCGAATATACTTAAGCAGGATGCCCTTAGCATCGGTGCGGAGCTTGCTGTACCCGGAGGCGTGATACTCTGTGAGAAGCCTGCATATGACTGTATACTCATAGGTACCCGTAAACATATGGAGTTACTCTCTAAAAAAGAGTTGGCACAACCCTTTGGACTCAAAACCGTTGCGACTGAGCTTAAAAAGTTTTTAGCTATTAAAAATAGTTCCACACAAATCATGGGTGTCATTAATGCCAATGATGACAGTTTTTTTGAAGGGAGTCGTTTTCAAAAAGAGGATGCTGTCTCCAAAATAAAGCAGATGCTAGCCGATGGAGCAGATATGATAGATATTGGTGCAGTCTCTTCCAGACCGGGGGCAGAATCGGTAAGTAAGTCTGTCGAACTTGAACGTATCAAGCCTATTTGTGATGCCGTTGCTTCTGAAAAACTCTTTGAAAAAGCCATATTTTCCATAGACAGCTATACACCTTCGATAGTAGAATATGCACTCAAAAGCGGATTTACACTTATAAATGACATTACAGGGGCTAGTGATGAAAGCATTATCAAACTGGCAGTGAAGTATGGTGCCAAACTCTGTATGATGCATATGCAGGGAACACCGCAAACCATGCAGAAGAACCCTACTTATGAGGATGTCATGGTAGAAGTAAGTACATTTTTTGAAGAGCGTATAGCCAAATGTGAAGCTTTAGGTTTAGAGAGAAGAAACATTATTTTAGATGTGGGTATAGGCTTTGGAAAAAGTCTGGAGCATAATCTTACCCTCATCAAAAATATGGAACATTTTAAAATATTCGGATGTGAAGTCTTGGTAGGTGCCAGCAGAAAATCCATGATAGACAAGATCATACCTACACCTGTAGAAGAACGTTTAGCAGGGACACTGGCTATCCACCTCAAAGCAGTAGAGAACGGTGCAAGTATCGTACGATGTCATGATGTCAAAGAGCATGTGCAGGCTTTGGCTGTTTTTGAAGCATTACAATAAAATAAACATGAAGAAAGAAATTGACTAAAAAATGACAAAAGAAGCATACAAAGAAAAAGTACAACTGTTAAAAAAATGGGCGCATGCCTATTACGTAGAAGACAACCCCGTCGCTACCGATGAGGAGTATGACAAGCTTTATCATGAGGTGCTGGACTTCGAGAATGCACATCCCGAAGAGGCAGTAGAAGATTCCCCTACCAAACGTGTAGGCGGTGTGGTGCGTGATGAGTTCTCCAAAGCCAAGCACATTAAACGTATGTGGAGTATGGAGGATGTCTTTACCACAGAAGAGGTACAGGAGTGGCTGAACCGTGTAGAGAAGAATGTAGGCAAATGTGATTACTTCTGTGAGCCGAAGTTCGACGGGGCGAGTATGAACCTGCTGTATGATGACGGACGGCTTATCCGTGCCATTACCCGCGGTGACGGTGTAGTGGGAGAAGAGGTCACGGACAATGTGCGTACCATCCGTTCAGTGCCGCTTACCATAGCGTATGAAGGACTTATAGAGATACGCGGTGAAGTGGTCATCCGTAAAGATGATTTTGAAAAGATCAATGAAGAGCGTCTGGCAGAGGGGGAACAGCCTTTTGCCAACCCGAGAAATGCCGCAGCAGGAAGCCTCAGGCAGTTGGACTCTTCCATTACTGCCAAGAGGCGTTTGGTCTTTTACCCTTGGGGGATAGGTGAGAACTTTTTGGAGCAGACAAGGCTCTCTGAAAAGATGGATTTTGTGTATGATCAGGGGTTTTTAAAACCACCGTATTCAAAAGAGTGTAACACTATTGAGGAGATAGAGGAGTTCTACCGCTTCATTATCTCCAAACGTGACGAGATACCGATGATGATGGACGGATTGGTTATTAAGGTAGATGACATTAGAAAAGAAGAAGAGCTGGGTTACACTGTCAAGTTCCCAAAATGGATGTGTGCCTACAAATTCCCTGCCATAGAAAAGGTCACCAAAATAGAAGCGATCACCCTTCAGGTAGGACGTACCGGTGTCATCACCCCTGTAGCGGAAATAGAACCTGTCAACATAGAAGGTGCCATGGTCAGCCGTGCCACACTGCATAACTTTGATGAGATAGAACGCAAAGATATCCGTATCGGGGACTCTGTCATCATCATCCGAAGCGGCGATGTGATCCCCAAGATCATCAAAGTACTTGAAGATAGACGTACAGGAGATGAGATACCGGTCCAAAGACCGACCGTCTGTCCTACCTGCGGAAGTGAACTGCTCGATGAGGGAGCACTCATCAAGTGTCAAAACCTGAAATGTCCGGACAGAGTGATCAACTCCATCATACATTTTGCCAAAAAAGGATGCATGAATATCGACGGGCTTGGTTCCAAGATCGTTGAACTGCTTGTCAAAGAACATATCATCAATGATGTATTGGATCTTTATGCACTGAAAAAAGAAGATCTGGAGCATCTGGAAGGCTTTAAAGAAAAACGTATCCAAAATCTTCTCCAGGCGATAGCTGACAGCAAAGGAGCACCGCTTCACAGGCTTCTTAATGCGATGGGGATAGAGCACATCGGAGAAGTAGCCAGTAAAGCCCTGGCTCTGGAGTTCGGTTTAGGCATAGTGGATGCGACCTTTGAAGAGATAGTTGCCATAGACGGCATAGGTGAAGAGATGGCAAACTCCCTCTTGGAGTTCATGCGTGTCAACCGTGAGCTTGTGGAGAGACTTTTTGAAGTGGTACAGCCGACAGTAGAAAAGAAAGTAGAAGCACAAGATAATCCGTTTAAAGGCAAAACCGTAGTGCTTACAGGGACGATGAGCAGACCCCGAGGAGAGATAAAAGAGATGCTTGAAAAGCTTGGAGCAAAAGTGAGCGGCTCAGTGTCTAAGAAGACGGATTTTGTGATCTACGGTGAAGATGCCGGAAGCAAATTGACCAAGGCTGAGAGTTTGGGTGTGGTGACTTTGACTGAGGATGAGATGAGAAGTATGCTATAATACACATACTATACCCACATAAAGGATGCACATGTCAGCTATATATGATGAAACAGCCATGAAAAAAGCAACAAATGTCACCATTAACTCCGATTTGCTTCAAAAAGCAAAAGCATATAAAATCAATATTTCTAAAAACTTTGAAGCATATTTGGCAGAAGTAGTAAGAAAAAGAGAAGAGCAACAATGGCTTAAAGAGAATCGTGAAGCGATAGATGCACAGAATGAACGTATGGAGAAATACGGCAGTTTTTCTGATGGTATCAGGAGATTTTAGTGGCACAGTTTGATTTGTATAAAAACAGTAGAGAAAACAGTGATATATTTCCTTATCTTTTAGATATAACACATGAGATAAACAGTGTCTCCAAATTTAGGGTAGTTGTACCTTTGTGTAATGATACACATGCCATTACACATTTGAACCCTAGCTTTAACATTGAGGGAGAGAAACTCTATATGTCAACAATGGATATAGCAGGTATCCCCTCTACTATGCTTGGTGATACTGTGGATAACCTTGAAGAGTATCGTACGCAAATAATAGATGCTTTAGATTTTTTAGTGAATGGATTTTAATGAGACTGGACAAATACCTGGTAGAAGAGGGTTACTTTGAGAGTCGTAACCGTGCGCATGATGCTATAAAGGCCGGGCAGGTGACGGTTGACGGGAAGAAGGCGAAGCCGTCGCAGAAGATAGATGAAAATTCTGTAGTGGAAGTAGAAGATGCGAAGTTCTATGTTTCTCGTGCGGCACGCAAGTTGGAGAATTTTTTGGCTGAGTATCCTATGGACTTTAAAGACAAAAGAGCTTTGGATATAGGTTCTTCTACAGGCGGTTTTGCCCAGATCGTGCTTGAAAACGGTGTAGCTACTCTGGACTGTGTGGATGTAGGGTCTGACCAGTTACATATCTCTCTTAGAGACAATGAAAAGCTCTCACTTTATGAAGAGACAGATATCCGTGAGTTTCAGAGTGAAGAAGCGTTTGAACTCATTACCTGTGATGTCTCGTTCATCTCTATTTTGCAGATCACTGCTGACATAGACAGACTCTCTAAAGCGGGAACAGACATTGTCATACTTTACAAACCGCAGTTTGAAGTGGGTAAAGATGTGAAGCGTGACTCCAAGGGTGTAGTGCAGGACCTGGATGCCATTGCCAGACGCAAAGAGGCTTTTGAGGCAGAGGCTAAGAAGCTGGGTTGGGAAGAGAAGTATCAAGCGTTCTCAAAAGTGCAGGGTAAAAAGGGTAATCAGGAATACCTCTATCATTTTGTGAAGGCATAGGGTGTTGTGTCCTCACAACACCCTAAATAGGTATAATAAAAATGAAGAAGGTGTTGTCAGGAGACAACACCCTACGGAGACAATAATTGGCATACAACAATCAAATTAAATCTATCGCTATCGGTTCCTTTGACGGCATACACATCGCCCATCAAAGACTGATTGAACAGGCAGAAGCCATTGTGATCATAGAACGCAACGGGGGTTATTTGACTCCCGGCTATAAGCGTTCACTGTACACTTCCAAAGTGTGCTGTTTTTACCATTTTGACAAGATCAAATCACTCACGCCACAGGAGTTTGTAGCCAAGCTCAAAAAGGACTTTCCTCAGTTAGAGAAGATAGTGGTCGGCTATGACTTTGCTTTTGGGAAAGCCAAAGCAGGGGATGCAGCGCATTTGAATGCTTTGTTTGATGGAGAAGTCTGCATTATCAAAGAGGTGAGTTGTGAAGGGGTCTCTGTGCATTCACGTACCATTAAATCCTATCTTGCCGAGGGTAACATAAACATGGCAAACTGTTTGCTTGGTCGTGAGTACCGCATAGACGGAGAGGTGGTAAAAGGGCAAGGATTGGGAAAAAAAGAACTTGTTCCGACACTTAACCTTCATGTGGAAGATTATCAGCTTCCTCGGGAGGGGGTTTATGCTACCCGTACCAAAGTAAATGAGAAATGGCTGCCTTCTGTCAGCTTTTTGGGACATCGTGTTACAACTGATGGCAGTTTTGCTGTAGAGACACATATCTTGGATGAAGATATAGATGAGGCAGATGGTCAGGTCTGGCTTGAATTTATAGCGTTTCTGCGAGAAAATAAAAAGTTTGATGGTCTGGATGCATTAAAAGTACAAATAAGTGATGATATATGTAAAGCAAGAGAGTTTGTGTGTTAAAACGTTTTAGTAAAATTTTATTCACTGTATTGGTACTGGGATATGTAGCAATAGGTGCTTTGCTATATAAATTTCAAGAGAAACTTTTGTATCATCCTACCCCTGATATTCATACTGATTATGGTGGGTTTACGCTCAATGAAAAGGATGTGAAAGTCTATGTACATGTCTTAAACCCTGGGCACCGAAATGCCATACTTTATTTCGGTGGAAATGGTGAGTCCATGGCAAAAAGTTCAGACTATATTGCAAGACAGTTTCCGGCAATAACCTGTTATTTGATGGACTATAGAGGTTATGGTTCAAGTACGGGTACGCCTAATGAAAAAAATATTTTCACTGATGCTTTGGCATTGTATGACAAGGTAAAACAAAAACATAAACGCATTAGTATAGGTGGACGTAGTCTGGGAACAGGTGTCGCAATGTATGTGGCAGCACACAGGGAGGTGAGTAAGTTGGCACTTATTACACCTTATGACAGTATAGTATCTGTAGCACAGGAGAGATATCCTTTATATCCGGCTTCCTTACTATTAAAAGACAAGTATGATTCACTGAGTTTGGTAAGTAAGGTAAAGGCGAAGACATTCATTGTCCTGGCTGAAAATGATAGAATCATTCCTCGGCAACATGCACAAAGACTCATAGATGCTTTTAAGAAAGGACAACTTACTGTAGATATGATTACAGGCAGAGGACACAATGATATTTCAGATGATAAGAGATATTATAGAATAATGCAAACATTCATTGGAAAGGGATAGAGATGCGAAAAGATAAAGTATTCACAGAAAAAATAAGTAAGAAATTTGAGTTCGATCAGGCAGTTGCTTCTGTTTTTGATGATATGCTCTCGCGTTCCGTACCTTTTTATGATGAGGTAAGAAAGCTGGTGATCTCTCTTATTTTAGCAGAAGAAAAAGAGGGGATGAAAGTACTGGATCTTGGATCATCCACAGCAAAATTCCTGCTTGATCTGCACAGTAAAATGTCTATACCCATGAAACTCAAAGGACTCGATAATTCTCAGGCGATGTTGGACAGGGCAGAACAGAAATGCCAGGCATTTGGAGCCAGTATTGAGTTGGAACTTGCCGATATGCTGGAGTATGATTATGAGAATGAAGATATTATAGTGGCAAACTATACCTTGCAGTTCATACGCCCTATGCAGCGTTTGGAGCTTGTAAAGAAACTTTATAACGGGTTAAATGATGAGGGTATTTTTATATTTTCTGAGAAGGTTGTCTTTAAAGACAAGAAGCTGGATAAAGAGTTAATAGATATCTATTATGCGTACAAAAAAGAGCAGGGGTACAGTGAATATGAGATCGCACAAAAACGTGAAGCATTGGAAAATGTCTTGATCCCTTTTACGATAGAGGAGAATATCCGAATGTGTAAAGATGCAGGATTTAAACAGATCGATACTGTTTTTCAATGGGCAAACTTTGTTACGTTTATTGCTAAAAAATAGGAGTGAATAAGTCTGGTTTTATTCACAGCCCGTATTTTCGGATTGCATTATTTAATATGAGTTATTCACTGCTTATTCACAATGTGAAAATGCATAATTTTTCTTAAAATTACCAAAAAATTACCAAAAAAATTTAAAATTGTTCTTTTTTAAGATATAATCATTGCATTAATTTTTTGGGGTATTGCAAATAATATCTCATACATATGTAAGGATAACCTATGAGTTGGACACCAAGTAGCTGGAGAAATTTTCCGATAAAACAGCAACCAACATACCAAGACAAAGAACGACTTAAAAAAGCAGAAGAGACATTAAGTTCATTCCCACCGCTCATTTTTGCAGGGGAAGCAAGAAGACTTAAAGAGAAACTGGCTGCAGCAGGAAGAGGTGAAGCTTTTTTACTTCAGGGCGGTGATTGTGCTGAGAGTTTTTCTGATTTCAATGCAAAGAATATAAAAAATCTTTTTAAACTGATGCTTCAAATGAATATGGTGTTAATGTATTCAACAGGTAAACCGGTAGTAAAAGTAGGGCGTATTGCAGGGCAATTCGCTAAACCGAGATCTTCTGATTTTGAAGAGGTGAATGGTGTAAAGTTGCCAAGCTACCGTGGAGACATCATCAACGGTATTGAGTTTACCCAGGAGGCTAGAGTACCTAATCCTGATAATATGATAAAAGCATACAACCAGTCAGCTGCTACATTGAATTTGTTGCGTGCATTTTCACGCGGCGGTTTGGCAGATCTTAACAAAGTGCATCAGTGGAACCTGGATTTTATTAAAGATAATCCATTAGGACAGCGTTATGACGAACTCAGCTGTAAGATAGATCATGCGATGAATTTCATGGCAGCATGCGGACTTACGAGTGATACTATGCCTCAGCTTCATCAAACAACACTCTACACATCACATGAAGCACTTCTTCTAAATTATGAAGAAGCATTGACAAGACAAGATGCAGAAACAGATGAGTGGTATGATTGTTCTGCACATATGCTTTGGATAGGTGACAGAACAAGAGACCTTAATGAAGCACATATTGAGTATTTTAGGGGTATTAACAACCCGATCGGGTGTAAAGTCGGTCCGACCATGGAAGAAGATGAGCTTATTGCATTGATAGATGCATTGAACCCGGAGAATGAAGAGGGGAGATTGAATCTGATCGTTCGTATGGGTGCAGACAACATCGCCGAGTTCTTTCCTCCGCTACTTAAAAAAGTAAGAGATGCAGGAAAAAATGTTGTATGGACAATAGATCCTATGCATGGGAACGTTGAGAAGAGTTCAACCGGTTTTAAAACGAGAAATTTCGACAATATCCTTTCTGAAGTAGAGCAGTTCTTTAAAATTCATAAAGAACACGGTACTGTAGCTGCAGGTATTCATCTTGAGATGACAGGAAATGATGTGACTGAGTGTACAGGAAGTACTTCCTGTGCCATTACGGACGAAGGGCTTGCAAGCCGTTATCATACACAGTGTGATCCGAGGCTTAATGCTTCTCAGGCACTAGAACTTGCGTTCATGCTTTCAGATACGATTAAAGACGGTGAATAGTTTTTAAACTACCGTGAAGATGTTCTTTCCGTCTTCATAATAGTATTTTAACTCCATTTTATGAATATCTAAAATACTTTTTACAATATAAAGTCCCAATCCCAAACCTTTTTTGGAAGTATGGAACGGTTTAAAGTAGTTCTCCAAAGGCTCTTTCAGCGGTTTGGCTTTGTTGATGATCTGTAATCGGTTATTATCGATGATCAGAGTAATATGCTTATCTGTGCTGTATTTAATACCGTTGTCCAGAAGATTTTTAAGTACCAGTGTAAAGAGTTCAAAATCAACATTTATACTGTAATCTTTGTCTACATGCATGGTAATATAACGCTGGGGAGCTTCTATCATCAACAGATCAATGCTTGCTTCAACAAGATCACTCATTTTGTAGGGTTTGATAGTAAGTTCAAAGTTCTTTGAAGTGATCTTCTCGATCTTTGCAAATTCATCTATGAGAAGATTGAGTCTCTCAAAAATACTGTGCATTCTTGCTTTGCTTTTTTCATCAGGAAGCATCTCTGCCACGAGTCTGCCTTTGCCGATAGGAGTTTTGAGCTCATGCATAATAGCACGCAGGAAAAGCTGTCGTGACTGAAGCAGTTCACGTATCATAGCAACTGCATGGTCAAACTCATTGGCAACTTCTGCGATCTCATCCTTTTTATCACTGGCACATTTTATATCGAGGTTACCTTCTGAGAATGTTTTGATCTTGTTTTTTAGTTCAGATAACGGTTTTAGACTTTTTATAACCCAGAAATAGAGTAGAATGATCAGTAAAAATACAATAGAAAAAACCATAATACGTTTGAGAGGAAATTTCGGTTTGTTCTTGTTTTGTAAAAAAAGTTTGAACCTGTCGTTATTGATCAGAAGGATACGTTGAAGTTTATACGAATCCACGGCATATTTTTTAAATTTATTTTTCTCTTTAAAAAAATGTTCTATTTGTATTACTTTTGCCTTATCTTTGATGAGAGAGAAATTCTGTGATTCAAGATAAGCTTCATCAATTTTTCCATAGATCAAATAGTAATTGTAAAGATAGTGGGAGACAAGGCGTTCATGCATCTCATTGTTCTCTTCATATTTCGCACGATCATATTTGATCGATGCAATAAAAAGTAGGGCAAGCAAAAGCAGTGTAAGTGAGAAGATCAGTCTGATCTTGCTTTTAAGTGACCTAAAGCCGTTAAACAAGTTTATATCCTACGCCGCGTACAGCCTGTATACGTTTATTGTCTCCCAGTTTTGAGCGGATCTTGGAGATGATGACATCAAGACTTTTTCCCTGGGAGTCTATGCTCATGGTTCCGGAAGTATTGATGATCTGTTCACGTGACTGTGTAATGCCCTGATGTTTGACAAGGAGTGAGAGTACTTCAAACTCCGCAGGTGTCAGAGAAAGTGCTTCGCCTTTAAAGTAGATGGTATCTCCTTTAATTTCAAAATCACTTTTAGCAAGAGCATTTTGGGTATTGTGATTCTTGTCAACACGTTTGAGTATGGACATGATACGTGCGTACATCTCTTTGGGGTCATAAGGTTTAGGCAAGTAGTCATAGGCACCAAGTTCAAAGCTCTTTACTTTGTCACTGATATCAGAACG
>Ga0256828_1000851_pt1 | contig 19806 bp, 6 predicted proteins | sample CV88metaG_FD_185993 | JGI IMG/M metagenome (GOLD analysis project Ga0256828, IMG submission 185993) | Hydrothermal vent microbial communities from East Pacific Rise, Pacific Ocean - CV88 | ecosystem: Environmental > Aquatic > Marine > Hydrothermal vents | place: Pacific Ocean: East Pacific Rise...
AAAAGAGTGAAAATAAACTTTTGACTGCAACAAAGATAGCTGTTGCGGGTAATGTTATTGATTTGGCTGCGGCGGTAGAGTTTGATCTGCAAGAGGAGCTTGATAAAATATTTCATACAGAGTTTGCCCATAATGATTTTGAGAGGCTCAAAGAGGAGCTCTCCGGAGCAAAAAGTGTTGTTATTTTAGGTGATAATGTCGGAGAGCATATTTTTGATTATATGTTTCTTGAAGTACTAAAAGAGCACTATCCCAAGATTCATTTTATCTATATGGTACGGGGAAATCCTATTATTAATGATGTAACACTCAAAGAGGCAAAAGAGGCAGGGTTTGAGAAGATATGCGAGCTTGTTGATAGTGGTGTCAATACACCAGGATTTGCTTATGAGAGAGCCAACAGCTATGCTCAAAAACTCTTTGATGAGGCTGATTTGGTAATAAGCAAGGGAATGGGCAATTATGAGTGTCTCTCCCCTTCACATCGGAAAAATATATGTTTTTTGTTAAAGGTGAAGTGTAATGTTGTCGCGGCTTCCATTGCAAAAGAGCTGGGTGATATTATCTGCAAATTGGATTAAGGAAATAGAAAAATGAGAAAGTTACTTTTATTATCATTGATAATAGGTTCATTATATGCACAAAAAGTAGAGTATCAACTCTCTTTGGTCGGTATGAGCATGGATTATCGTGAGTATGACAGAGCGGGAGTTATTTTAGATAGTGAAGCATCAGAGTTCTCAGATATTTCTGGTGCAGAAGTTTCTTATAGATTTTATTTGAATGATGAAAACTGTTTTGAAGCGGCATTCCTTGGAATATCTGGAGAGACAAAGTATGTCGGAGCTTACATTGGTTCGGGTCTGCCGTATGGTTCTGTGGTAAGCACAACACAAAATACGATTTATGATGTTTCTTTTGGATACCATGGGAAAAAAGAACTTCAAAAAGGTTTTGCTCTTTTAGGAGGTCTCTCTTTGGGGTACAGATTTTGGGAACGCGAACTCTCTGTAACACAGATAGAAGACTACTATTGGCTCTCATTACGTGCCAATGCGGGTGTTGGTTACAGCTATAAAAATTTCTCAATTGCCGTCAAGGGAGAGTATCAGTATGGTATTGATCCACAAATGAGTGCAAGTGGTTTCAGTGAAGATTTTCAACTCGCTTCGGCTAATATCATCAAAGCTACTGTTCCAATTCAATACTCAATTACAGATCATATTGCTTTAAGCTGTGAGTATGTTTATGAGTATCAGAAAATAGAAGAGTCCAATATAGTTTTTGATGCAAGAGGCAACGGTTACCTTGAACCTGATTCCAATGCATACAACCAATATGTAAAATTTGGTGTTATTCTTAAATACTAAAAAAGTCTCTTTGGCTATAATACGAAAAATAAAATAAGGCAAGATATATGATAACTTTTAGTGAGATGTTACTCAAACTTCAGGAATTTTGGATGAAACAGGGGTGTAATATTGTACAACCCTATGATATTCCAGCAGGAGCAGGAACATTTCATCCGGCTACTTTTCTTCGCTCACTAGACTCAACTCCTTGGGCCACAGCTTATGTCGCACCCTCACGCAGACCGACTGATGGGCGTTATGGAGAGAATCCAAACAGATTAGGAAGCTACTACCAGTTTCAGGCTATCATTAAACCATCACCTGACAATATTCAAGAGCTCTATCTGCAGTCATTAGAGTATTTGGGGTTGGATGTAAGCAAGCATGATATCCGCTTTATTGAAGATAACTGGGAGTCTCCGACGCTTGGTGCGTGGGGACTTGGATGGGAAGTATGGCTCAATGGTATGGAAGTGACACAATTTACCTACTTTCAACAAGTTGGAGGAATTGAGTGTTCTCCGGTAACGGCTGAGATTACATACGGAACTGAGCGTCTTGCTATGTATCTTCAAGGCGTTGATACTGTCTTTGATATTGTATGGAACATTGCACCTGATGGAAGCAAGACATACTACAAAGATGTCCATAAAGAGAGTGAGATAGAGTTCTCTAAGTATAACTTTGAAGTTGCAGATACAGCTATGCTCTTTGAAGAGTTTAATGCTAAAAGTGCTGAGTGTATGCGAACACTAGAAGCAGGGCTCCCGCTTCCTGCATACGATTTGTGTATGATGGCTTCTCACGTCTTTAATGTTTTAGATGCAAGAAAAGCTATCAGCCAGACAGAGCGTCAAAACTACATCTTAAAAATTCGTGAACTCTCACGCGGTTGTGCAGAGCTTTATAAAGCACAAGAAGAAGAGCGTAACAAAAGGGTTAATGCTTAAAAATTATGTCTAAATATAATATCCTGATTGTAGAAGATGAGATTATCGCAGCCAATTATCTAAAAAAGATACTCGAAAAATCAGGACACAGAGTTGTTGGTATAGTTGATTCAAAAGAGGCTGCTATGAAATATACTTACAGCAGAGCTACTCCTATTGACCTTATTTTGATGGATATTAAAATAAAAGGCAAACAAGACGGTATTGATTTGGCCCGGACAATGCAGTCTTATCTGCCTGTGGCAATATTATTTATCAGCGCTTACTCTGACACTCATTATCTGCAAAGAGCAAAAGATATTGAAGCTATCGGATATCTGGTAAAACCTATTCAGCATACGACACTTTTAAGTACTATTGAAGTTGGAATGTCCCAATTTAAAGCCAGCAACACAAATGAAAATATCAGTTTGTGTGATGGCTTTTCATTTGATGTAAAACATCAGGTACTTGCAAAAGGCAGAGAGTATATTTACCTTTCTCAACAAGAGAGTCTTATATTAAAAACACTTCTTGACAATAAAACAAACCTGACAACAATAGAGGAGCTTGAAGATGCTCTTTTTTCGTGTAATATTGCAGGAGAAGGTGCACTCCGAACAACTATTTGGAGATTGCGAAAAAAATTGCCGGAGTGTTTAGAGATAGAGACTGTTTACAGATCCGGATATAAAATAAAGTATTAGATGATGAAAATTCCAAAAATATTTCTTAAAATTTTTGGTGTAATTTTTATATTGACACTTATCTATATCTCTTTTGTTTTTCTTTTTCTAATTCCAAAAATTGAAAATAATGCCATTGCCCTGGAAGATAATCTTGGTAAGGCACAACTGCAAAAGACAGTACAACTTGTACAGAGTTATGCCCAAGAGTTGCAAAACTATAAAGAGACAGCCCTGCAGCAGCGTAAAGATGAACTCAGAAAACTTACAGAAGTTGTTTATAACATTATCAATATCCACTATAAAAAATCATTACAAGAGGGTGCCGATACAGCAGCATTGCAAAATCAGGCACTAAATTTGATAAAAGATTTACGATATGGCAATAATGACTATTTCTATGTCAGTAATTATAAAAACATTCTTCTCTCCCACCCTTATTTGAAAAATGTTGATTTTTCCAATATCAAAGATATTCACGGTGAACTGATTGTTCCTCCTCTGGTAAGGATTGCACGACAAAAGGGTGAAGGGTTTATAAGTTACTGGTGGAAAAAAAACTCACAGGATTTGACACCATATGAAAAACTGACCTATGCCAAAAATTTTGCTCCATGGCAATGGGTTGTAGGTACCGGTGTTTATATTGATGATATTGAGAAGGATATCAATGCAAGAAAAGAGATTTTAATTCAAAAACTAAAGAAGATTTTAGATAATACAAAAATAGGCAAGAACGGCTATGTCTATATCTTTGATAACACCGGTCGTATGATAATCCATCAGAACAAAGAGTTAGAAGGCAAGAAGTTTGACCATTTTTTAAACCCAGGGAAAAAAACATATATCTATAATGACCTGGTTAATGCATATAAGCATGGAAATAAAACACTCTATTATAACTGGGATGCACCAAATGACAGAGGTAAGTATGTATATAAAAAGATTTCCTGGATAGAGTATAATCCCAGCTTCTCCTGGTATATATGTTCATCAGAGTATCTCAATGAAGCCCATGCCGATAGTGATAATTTAAAACATTTTATGATTTACTCAATTCTCTTTATGCTTTTTGTAACCATAACGATAGGTCTCTATTTTGTAAAACAGATTTTTCAGCCTATTGTTACACTGTCTCACAATGCACAAGAGGTTATTGATGGAAACCTTCAAGCCAGATATACCGATAAGATCGACAAAGATGAGATAGGCCTGTTGGCACAGCAGTATAATACTATGCTAGATACTATTAAAGTACAGATGGATACTCTGGATAATGCTGTGCAGGAAAAGACAAAAAAGCTAACAATCGCACTGGAAGAGAAAGAAGTTCTCTTAAAAGAGATAAATCACCGTGTGAAAAATAATCTTTATGTAATTAGCAGTATTGTAGGTCTGCAGGCATTTCAGACAAAAGAGATAAAACTGGAAGATTTTATTCAGACTATTCAGCAGAGAATACATGCTATGGCAATCGGACATGAGATGTTAAGCCAGAGTGTTCATCTGAATTCTCTGAATGCACAGGATTATATTCCTCGTCTTGTGCAGTCTCTTGTTGAGGCATATGTGGAAGAGCCTGAGTCGTGTAAGTGTATCTATGATGTAGATTCGGTGACGTTTGAGTTGGATAAACTTTTGGCATGTGGTCTTATTATCAATGAACTTGTGACAAATGCCATCAAGTATGCTCTTAAAACACCACAGAACTATCTGTTGGTCCGTCTCAAGGAAAAAGGTGCAATGCTTGAGTTGACAATTGAGGATAATGGAGAGGGTTTCTCCTCTGAACACAAAAGCGGAGTGGGGCTTGATCTTGTAAAGATGTTGGTAGAACAGATAGAAGGTAAAATAGAGATACAGAAGAGAAATCCTACCCGTATTACTATAACTTTTCCAAAATAATTTTATAAAAATTTAAGTTTTCTGTGATTTTCGTGTGAAACATTTTTGTTAAAATATCGTTAGATAGAGATATTTTAAAGGGTTTTGCAATGAAAAACAACTTTTTATATTTTATACTGTTTTTCTTTATGTTTTTTTATGCTTCTATTGCAGTTGCAGAGTCATCATCTACTGCTGTTTCAAGCCAGACATTTCATCTCAAAAAGATCTCTTTTTTGGGAGTGACAAACGAGAAGGAGCTAAAGCAGCTTCAAAAGATAGCATCTCCATATCTTGATAAAAACGTTACGATTGAGAGTGTTACTCAATTAAAAAAAGAGCTTGCCCATTATTATAAAAGTAGAGGTATGCTCTTTAGAAAAGTCGTTTTGTTACCACAGGATTTAAGTGATGGAGTTTTACAGTTTTCAATTATCAAAACAAAGGTAGGTAAAATCAATATAAATGGGAATAAATATTATTCCAAAGCATTTATTTTACGTAATCTTGCTTTTAGTGAAGGCGGCTATCTTTACTACAATGCAATGCTGGAATCACTTCTATTGCTAAACTCATATGAAGACCTTTCTATAAAATCCTATTTGAAAAAAGGTGAAAAATTTGCAACTACCGATGTCTATCTTGATGTCAAAGATACTTTTCCTTTCCATGCAACGGTGACATTTGACAATCTTGGCTCAAAAAATATCTCAAAAAGCAGAGTATCTGTTGATAGCAGCTACGGCAATTTAATTAATGACGGGGATAAAATCAGCTCTAAAGTCACTTTTGGTATAGATTCGCTTAAAAGTGACCGTACAAAACTTCTTTTGCTCAATTATGAGACAACACCGCTGGGAAGATATTTTACACGTCTGCATATGGGGTATCTCTATGCTGATTATATTACTGCCGGAGACCTTTCTGTATTGGAGTTAAAAGGAGATACCTACAAATACTCCATAGGGCTGAGCCAGCCACTGTTTTATACGGCAACAACACAGATTAAAAGCGATTTGGATTATGCCAGAAAGCATATTAAGAGCTATCTGTTGGGCTCACTCTCTTCTGATGATGAAATAGGTATGGTCTCACTCAGTCTCTCGCTGGAACATAAAAGAGTTTTTGATGGAGTCCGCTCACAACTCTCTGTTATAAAGGGTATCAGTGGGGATGATTCACAAAGCAGTCGCTATGGTGCAAAAATGAAGTTTTTAAAATTTACTTTTAAAAGTTCCTATAATAGATATATAAATAAAAACTTTTCACTTTTTCTTTCATTGGATGGACAATATTCTCATAATCGACTGCCTCTGTCTGAACTCTATACTATTGGAGGTCTCTCAAGCGTGAGAGGGTATGAACCTGCACAAAAACTTGGTGACAGCGGTTATCTGACTACTGCCGAAACCTTTTTTCATCCTGAGCTGAACTATTTTTCTTGGTTGAAAAATGCTCTGCAGATTGGAGTATATGCAGATTATGCAAGAGTATATAACAAACGACCTGTTGCAGGTGAGGAGAAAGCATCTTCTCTTGCGGCTGTGGGAGGAGAACTTCTGATGAATTTGGATAAGCGTTATTTCGCACGTATCAGTGTAGGATATCCACTCTACGCATCTGATAAAACAATCAATGACTCTACACACCTTTATGGGTATGTAGGAATAAAACTCTGGTAAGGAGAGGGAGATGTATAAATTAAATTTTAAACAACATTTGTCTATATTGATAAGCTCATCACTTATACTGCTGCCAATTGAGGTGCAGGCTCTGCCAAGCGGACAGCAGGTAGTATCTGGTAGTGCAACGTTTGATACATCAGGTGAGCGTATGAATATTACGACATCAAATAAAGTGATTATCAACTACAACAGTTTTAATATAGGCTCCAATGAGGTGGTTAATTTTATTCAACCCGGAGCAAACTCTGTTGTTTTAAACAGAGTAGTTGTCGCCAATCCATCTTCTATACTCGGAACACTGAATGCAAATGGTAAAGTTTTTCTGGTCAATCCCGCAGGTATCTATTTTGGGGCAAATTCTGTTGTCAATGCCAATAGTTTTTTAGCAACAACTCTCAATATAAGCGACAAAGACTTTTTAAATAACAGATACTCTTTTGAACAGATGAAAAACAGTGCAAAAAGCTATATTATTCAAAAGGGAACTATTCATGTCTCTCCGGAAGGTTTTATTGTTCTTGCATCTCCTTTTGTAAGCAGCGAGGGTGCACTTATTGCAAAATCAGGTCATATAACAGTGGGTGCTACGGATAATTTTTATATAGAGTTTGATACAAACGGCTTGGTAAAATATGACTATGCTACATCAAGTGAGCAACAAGATGCAGTTGTTGTCCCTAAATCGTATGCAGATGCCATTATTGAAAATGTTATCAACACAGAAACGCTCCAAGAAGGTGTGAAAATTGTTCAGGATGGAGAGAGTGTAAGATTGGTAGGGGCAGATGGCACAGCGATGGTCTCCTCTACAATGGATACAGATGCCCAAAAAGAGAGTGGTAATGGTGGAAGTATTGATGTAAAAGCACAAAATCAGGCTTTTATGCTCAATAATACAAATCTTCACTCCAATGCACAGCAAAATGGAAACGGAGGTATTATCAATGTATATGCCGATAAACTGAGCTATACGGCAAAGGGAGCCTCTTACAGTGTAGATGGGGGAAGCAAAGAGGGTGATGGGGGTTACCTGGAAATAAGTGCAAAAAATAGTGTTGTTTTAGATGGAAGTAAAGTTTCATTGCGCTCAAATGGTGGTAAAAAAGGTCTTTTTGTTGTTGATCCTGGTGATTTGAAGATTCAAGAAAATCAGTTTAGTGGAGGTGGTGACCTCTCTTTTGTAGCAGATAAAATTACAGTCTTTGAAGATATAATAATCTCTACAAGAGATTTGGGTTCCAATAGTGATCATTGGATAGACCCTTCAGCAGGTTCATCAGGAGATTTACTGCTTGATGCACCAACAATTACACTACAGCCAGGCAGTAAACTTTTGACTTTTGGAACGAATGGACACGCATCAGGAGAGATTAAACTCAATGCTGTTTCAAATACAAAAGATGCTGGTACTCAGGCATCTTCGGCAATTACAATAAATGGAGCAGTGATTAAAGGTGGTAAAGTTACTTTGAGTGCAACTGCAAGTTCTCAGGACCATTTCGACAGTACAGATGATGAACATCCGATGGACCCCAAAGAGCATGTACTTGATTTTTTAGAAGATATTCCTACCTCTCCTGTGGGTCTTAGTATCGCAAGTTCAAAGGCAACGATAGATATAGAAAACGGTTCTAAAATAGAAGGCAGTTCTCTGGATATAAAAAGCAGTGCAAATTCACAAGGGAGTGTGTTAACTATATTTAAAGCAGTCGGTATAGGGTATGGAAGTTCGGAAGCGACAGCAAAAACTACTATTAAAAGTGGAGCGACACTGCAAAGCAGCGGAGATATCACAATAGGAAGTGATGCGTCATCTTCTAATAAAGTTTCTGTATATACTGCAAATTTAGGAAACGGACGCGGTTCAAAAGCAAATCTGAGTCTGGCATATGCCCATACAGATACAACATCGGAAACTGTTGTTGAGGATGGTGCTACAATTGATACATCGGGGGCATTGAAGCTAGAAGCACATACAGCAAAAGCAATCAATGCATCTGCATCTGCTGCTGCTTATGAGGATGGTACGGTAGGTGCAGGAGTTGCTATTGGGACATCTTCATCAACAACAAGAGCAAAACTTGGCGGAAATATTGATGCTAATGAACTCTCCGTAACTGCAACAACAGACAATGACCTTCTTCAAACGAGTGCTTCTGCAGGTGCGGGAAGTGGATTTGTTGGAAAAAGACTTGTCAGCGGTGCTAACAATCTTATTGATAAAGTACAAAATTACACAAACACTAAAGTACCAACACCAAGTGAAAAAAGTGGTTCCAGAAGTGCAGCGCTTTCAGCAGCTTTTGCATACTCAAAACATAGCTCTACAACAGAATCGGGTATTTTGGGGTCTGCAAATATTAATGTAGATAAAACAGCAGATATCAAAGCGCACAACAACTATACAATAGATACAGAGCATGGTGCAAAAGGGCTTAAAACAAGTGCAATAGCTACCATTGATACAAATGATGATGCACAAAAAACATACTCAGTAGCAGGTGCTGTTGCTGTGAGCGATATTCAAAACAGTGCTACGGCTTTTATAAATGATGGTGCTGCTCTTAATGCCAAAGGTGACATCAATGTAGAGTCAAAAACATATATGCCCTATGAGATTACATGGCATAAGTTACACTCTGTTACCGATATAATGAATTATGCCAATTCAAACGGGGGAATTCAAAAAGGGTTCTTTACAACCTGGGCTCAAAGTAACTCACAGGGAGAAAAAGTAGGTGTTGCCGGTGCTGTGAATTATCTTCATATTCATAACGATACAGAGTCATATGTGGCTCAAAATGCCAAAATTAATGAAGATAAGTCTGAATACGGCAATATTAATATCTCAGCGATTACCGATATGGAGAATTTGAATCTTGCCGGTGTATTTGGTGTGAAATTTTTTGGTACTTCAGGTGATGACAAAGGCTCTGTTGGAGGCTCTTATCTTGATGTGAGTTATGATGATACAACAAAAGTAGATATCAAAAATGGCTCTTATTTAAAAGGGAAAAACATAACACTCTCAGCAGATTCAAAAACAAAAAACATTTCTGTTGCAGAGGCTGGTGGTAAATCTGACAAATATGGTGCATCAGGAAGTTTTTCTCTTTTAAAAATCAATAATACTACAAAGACAACAGTTGATGGAGCAACCATAGTCGCTACAGATACATCCGAAGATAAAAAGACACTTCAGGTAAGTGCAGATGATTTTGGAGAGCTTTTTAATATTACAGGTGGTATTATGCGCTCTAAAAATGCAGGAATCGGAGCCTCTATATCTATTAACGATATTACAAGAGATACAGAAGCAAATCTCTATAATACAACTTTTGAAAATGATGGTGATATGCTTGTCCGTGCAAGTAACAGAGGTGAGATTTATGCTTACTCACTGGCAGGTTCTATTGCTACATCTTTAGGGGTTGCCTATCTTAAAGACAGTATGTCCGGACAGTTTGGTATAGGTCTCTCCGGTGATGTTTCTCTCAACTCCATTAATGATACAACCCTTGCATCAATAACAAATTCCAATAATGATGGAAATGAGCAAGAGCGATACAATATTGATTTGCAAAGCAGTGAAGATACAACCATTAAAGCATTTGCAGGTTCTGTAAGTTTTGCAGTCTCTAACAAACTTTCAGTCGGACTTGCTGGCTCTTACTCTCATAATACGATTACGACCAATACAAAATCATCTATTGCAAACAGCAATATATATGCAAATAAATTACAGCTTGAGAGTACAAACAGTTCTGACCTATTTACACTTACAGCGGGTGGAAGTGGTGCTATAAGTGGTCAGAGTTCGGTCGGCATTGCAGGTTCTGTCTCTATGGTTGATATCTCAAATGAGGTATATTCTGAGATAATTGATACCTCGTTTATCACAACATCCGCAGATACGATACTCCAGGCAGAGGACAGTACTGACATAACAACCATTGCAGGTTCGGCATCTGCCGGTGGAAAAGCAGGTATAGGTGCTTCTATATCACTAAATAACATCAATAACAAAGTAAATGCGGATTTTATAAACTCAACACTCAACAGCGAAGGAAGCTATAAAAGCAGTGCTGTGGAGAATGGTACAGTGGACTCTTATGCAGCTACTCTGGCAGTAGGAGGCAGTGGTTTTGCCGCAGCAATCAGTGCTTTGGTCAATAATGTAAGCAATGAGATAAAATCCTGGATAAATTCAGCTCAAAAAGATCTCTCAGTCGCTTCTAAAGTAGATATTGAAGCAACAGACAACGAAGAGATAGATGCCATTGCAGGGGAGGTCTCTGTATCAGAGGGAGCGGGAGTCGGTATCTCTGCAATTTACAATACAATAAAAAATACTCTAAAAGCCTATATCTACAACTCAAATGTGGATGCGGGAGATAATGTAAATATCCATGCAACAAGCGATAAAAGCATAGATGCAAAAGCAGCAGGAGGAAGTGTCTCTGGCAGTGTCTCTGCTGCAGGTGCCGTTGTGATTAACAATATAGAAGACAGTGTAAAAAGTTATATCTCCAAAAGTGATATAAGTACACAAAATTCACTCTCTTTACTCGCTTATGATAAAAATGATATTGTAGGATTTGGGGGTATTTTATCTGCAGGAAAAACAGCGGGTATCGGTGGTTCTGTAGCTACAAATATCATAAAAAATGAGATTGAAGCCTATATCAAAGACGGAAGCAATGTAAAAGCAAAAGCAAAAGCTGATATGACAACACTTTTGGCTGATGATAGTGGAGAAGATGAACAGGTCAGAGGGATTGATATTTTGGCATATGGCAATGAGGCTATTCACTCCAGTGTGGCAAACCTTTCAGGCGGAGGAAGTGCCGGAGTTGGAGCAAGTGTATCTGTCAATCTTTTAAAAGATAATATTAACAGCTATATTCAATACAGCCATATCAATAATGACAATGCAGATGCGGACAATCTGCAGTCGCTAAGAGTAAGAGCTGCAAGTGTAAGTGATATATCTGCATTTGCCGGTGATGTTTCAGGGGGTGCTGCTGCCGGAGTCGGTGCTTCAAGTGATACAAGTATGATAAAAAACAGTACAAATGCATATATTAAAGGTGGTTTTATATATGCAAAAAATCTGGCACAGACAACAAGTAACAGTATTGACAGAGTAAATGCAACTGTTATAAGCGGTGAATTTGGAGGTGCTGCTGCATTGGCTGGGTCTGTCTCTGTTATTAATGTTTTAAATGAAAATCACGCCTATACTCTCAATACAAATATAAACTCAGAGGGAGATTTGGATATCTCTGCTAGTGATACGACTGTTTTGGGAACAACAAAAGATGGCTCACAAAACGGCATACTGGTCGGTGGTTTGAGTATTGGTGGTTCTGTAGGTCTTGGTGGTTCTGTCGCTGTTACCAAAGTAAGACACAATGTGACAGCACATGCTGATGATTCTGTTTTAAATGCGAAAAAAACAACCTCAATCTCAGCAGACAGCAGCAGTGATTTTCTTGTTTATGTTGCAACTAGCGATATTGGACTATATGCAGGTGCAGGAGGTGCTGTTGCTGTAAATACTGCAGACAATACAGTAAAAGCATATACATCCTCCAGCGGTGAGGATAAAATGCTTATCAATCAGGATGAGGCATATAAAAATGAATCACAGGATGTGATTATCAGTGCCGGAAGTGATACCTACATCAACTCATCACCTGGCGCAGTAGGTGGAGGTGCTGTCGGTGCCAGTGGTTCTATTGATGTAGATACAATTCATACAACAACTTTAGCAGAAGTCGGTGCAGATTCAAAAGTAAATGCAGGTGGTGATTTGAAAGTAAGCTCCTCTGCAAATAAAAGAGTTTATAGCAATGCAGTTGCCGGTGCAGGAGGAATCATAGGTGTTACGGGTGCTGTATCTGTTGTAAATATCAATACAAATATCGATTCTGAGAGCCTCTCATCATCTGAAAATACAAAAGATTCTACAAATGATATTTTACTCAGCAGCAGAGTAGGTGATCAGCTTGGAACTTCACAAACAGCAGAAGATACAAAAAATGAACTTGACAGTGAAACAACAACAGATGTCAATAGTGAATTTGACTCAAAAGCATCACCTGCTGAGACAACATATGCACGTATAGGTGATAATGCACAAGTAAGAGTAGATGGTGCAACAGAAGTTACAACAAATGACAGCTCCTGGGTACATTCACTTACAGGTATAACAGCTGCGGGTGCTCTTGGAGTTGGAGGTTCTGTAAGTATTGTCAATATCGGAGATGATACCCGTGCATATGTCGGCAACGGTGCAGATATTCGCAGTGGTTCATTGCTTTTAAACAGTAATGTCATAATGGATAATTTGCATGTTGAGAGTTTTGCTGCTGCTGCCGGACTTGTAGGACTCGGAGCAGCCGTTTCAAAACTGCATATCAATTATGAAAATGATGCTTTCAGCGGAGCTAATGCACTCTTAAGCACAACAAGTGGTGACCTTACAATAGAAGCAGATACAACACTCTCTTCAAATAATGTTGAAGCTGAAGGTGCAGCAGCAGGTGCCGGAGCAGCAGGTGCAGTTGAAGCGGATTTGGTCCAAAAGGGAAATACAGAGGTCCTTGCAGGAGAGGGTTCTACTCTTAATTCTGCTGCAAATATCCATCTTACTGCATCACACAGTGCAACAGAGTTAAATGCTTTTTCCAAAGCAGCAGCAGGAGGTTTGATTAGTGGAACAGGTTCATGGAGCTATATTGAAGCAGAACCGGTAGTTATAGCCTCTTACGGTTCTAATGTAAAATCAACTTCTGTAAAAGATACAAATATAGAAGCACGAACAGCAGCCTCTTTAAAAAGTAGAGCCGAGGGTGTAAATGTAGGTGCTGTAAATGTAGGTGCTTCACTGGCTGATGCAATATGGAGACCAACTACAGTCAGCAGCGTTGGTTCAAATGCACATATAAATACAGATACTTTTAATATGCGTGTTTATGAAAATATGAACGAAAACGGAAATTCAGAAGTTGATAATATTGTAAATGCAGAAGCAACTTCGGCAGTAGGAAGTGAGCTTGTTGGGCTTACCGGTTCGTTGGCAACTGCAAAAAGAGATTCAAAAGTAAGATTTATTATCTATGATACAGCAGATATAGATGCAAAAGGAAAAATCACACTGAATGCAAAAGGGTATGGAAAAACTACCGCCAATACAAGAGGAAATGTATATAGTGAAGTATTGGCGGCAGGGACTACAGAAGCAAAAGCACTCAACAATGTGAATATTGATGGTTTTATCTATCATAACAGCTCACTTCACGCGGCTTCTGATATCTCAATAAATCTCTTCTCAAGAGCGCATAGCAGTTCTGACTCTTTTGGAGGTGCAGGAGGATTGCTTGGAATAGCAGGAACACAATCGACGGCAAATGTAGATAAAAACAATCTGTTTTTATACATTGGTGATAAAGCTGCACTTACTTCAGACAATGGTGATATCAGATTAAATGCAGAGGGTTATACAACAGCAAATGCCGTCTCTAATATTGAGACAGATGGGGCTGTTACAAAAAATGAGAGTGAATCTGATGTGACGCTAAATCATAATATTGAGATTGTTGTTGGCAAATCTGCACATATGGATGCGAACAATATTGTAATAAATGCTTATAACCGCTATCTTAGTGCGGTATCAAAAGCGACTTCAGTTACAACAGCAGCCAATTCCAAATCTAAAGCCTATGCCAATACTGATGTTACTTCCAATACAAATATCAGAACTGAGGATGGCTCTTCACTTCATGGTATATACAGTGTAACTCTAAAAAGTGCTCAGGATGAGTCTGATTTTCTGACAAATGCAGAAGCATTTGGAAAAATAAAAGCAGGTTTTACAGGAGAACTTTATGCTACTGCGCATAATAATGTTGATGCCCACTCTGATGCAGCTATTGAGAGTGGCAGCTCATTTACTACCAACAATCTTAAACTTGAGACAAAGGCACCAAAACAGAATGAAAATACCTATAAAATAAATGCTTCTGCAGAATCAAACACTGTTGTAACATGGGTTTTGACAACTGTTGATGAGCTGGTTGAAGAGGTCTCAAGCATACCTTTTATTGGCTGGATTACAAAATGGGTATGGCATAAAGTAAATAAATGGGTCAAACAAGTTACAAACAGTGAGACAAAAAGTGTGACAAGCGGAGATTTTACAGGTGGGTCTCTTTTGAGTATGAATGGAGATATTCATCAAAAAACATCTACTCCTCAGCTGTTAAATATAGCTGCTGATGGAACTCTCTTGAGTGTAGGCTCCATCACTGCTACTGTGGATGGCAATAACATTGTTGTCAATGATCTGATAAATCATGATCAAGGTAAAATCACATTTGTCTCAAACGGAGATGTACGTGGGTCAGGAAATATATATCTTGATAATAAATATACAGATGTGACTATTAACAATCTTTCAGATAAAAATTTGGAGATTAACAATATCAATGTTGTGAGTGATAATGCAGCAGAGCCAAATATTGAGATTCATTATGGAAACTCAAACACCTTTACATCAAACTTTTATGCAGAATCACCACAACATACACTTCATATAAACAACAGAGGTAGTGGTGATATTCTCTTTAACGGTATTATTGACAACTATGCGGGAGATACAACAATCTATAATGAGGGTGGTAATATCTTCTCACGCAACGGGGCACTTTTAAAAGCAAGCAGTTTTGATATTAATGCTTATAGAGGCTATATTGGAAACAGTGTGAATAATCTGGAGCTTGAACTCCAAAAAGATATCTCTCATTCTGTTGTAAAAACAAACAGTTTTTATAATACATATCTGGGATTGCAGGCAGCTGAGCTTAAATCACAGCCAGAAGCAGAGAGCTATATGGTTGATGGTATAGATATTCAAAATCTTAGAGCTGACGGAGTGATGAATCTGGCACTACATCAGGCACGTATATATACAAAAGATGCACATGACGGTACACTCAAAGCGCATATGACAAATTCTCAATACAATATTGAAAATATCAATGCAAGCGGGGATGTTAATATTGATGCTCAAGAGGGAGTTTCATTAAAAGTAGATGGAACAGTAGCAAGCGGTATGAAAGATCAGACAATCACTATTGAGTCTGTTATTGATCCAAACAGCAGAGATGCGCGTTATATTGCCTTTGAGAATGCAGATCGTGTGATTTTACGTAACATAACGCATGAAGGCGGAAATGTCAGAGTAAATTTAAAAGATGGAACAATCAGCGGTGAGGGAAGTATAGATACTGTTTCTAAAAATTCACATATAAAAATAGAGAACTTAAGTACAAGAGATATGGAACTTGCAGATATATCACCGTTAAGTAACTCGAAAAGCGGTTTTTATATCAATGGGGTTAAACAGGAACAAAACAGTGCTTCTTTGAGACTTCGTGAGTTGGGATATGACAAAGGTGAGCTTATTGTAGAGAGCAAAAATGGAGGAAGTATCACTCTTGGAGGAGATATTACAAATAGAGAGGGTGCTACTTATCTTACATCAAATAACGGTATTTATAACAGAGCGGATAATCTTATTGATTCTAAAAATATTGTGCTTGATACATCCCTGGGCGGTACGCTAGGGACAGCGTCCAACCCTCTTTATGTTCAAGGAGCAGTAGATGCAAAATCTACAGAGGATGTAAATCTTCATGCAGAGGGTAGTCTGCTTGTAGATAACATTCAGGCAAAAGATGTATATATCAACAGTGAGAGCACAATATATGCAGAGAGTGCAAACAGTAATATTGAGGCTCAGAGTGTTGCACTTAAAGCCAAAGGAGATATTGGGGCTGAGGGAGATGGATTTTTAAAACTTACCGCAGATACAATAGCTGCAAATACGCAAGAGGGCTCAATTAAATTAAACAATACAAAAGATACAACAATCGGAACTATAAGAGATATAGCAGGTTTGGATGCAGCAAATAATATTGCCTTTGTAAGTGATGGTGCTTTTGTCCAAAACAAAGGAGTTGCACTCAATGCACAAGCAGGAGAGCTCTCTGTAAAAGCGGCAAAAGATATAGCGATAGATAGTGCAGTGGCAGCAAACAGAGTGACACTCAACTCCAAAAACGGTGCAATATCTGAAGATGGAGACAGTGAAGTGGATATAAGAGCTCACGAGACTCTTCTCTTGGCAGCAAACGGTATAGGCTCAGACAATGAGATTGAGATGAACACAGATATACTGGATGCAAAAAATACAACTACAAATGATATTGCTCTAAACAACAGAGGAGCTTTGCGCATAGATGATTTGGATGGTGACGGATATGCACTCTACAATGGCGGCGGAGCTATAAGAATTTACAGTGGCGGAACATTTACACAGGCACAATCTACAAAAGCCTACACCAAAGGAGCACTTGAACTTTCATCACAAGGCACTATGTTTATCTCAAATCTTATATCTGAAGATGGAGTAAATCTTCATGCAGAGGGTAGTCTGCTTGTAGATAACATTCAGGCAAAAGATGTATATATCAACAGTGAGAGCACAATATATGCAGAGAGTGCAAACAGTAATATTGAGGCTCAGAGTGTTGCACTTAAAGCCAAAGGAGATATTGGGGCTGAGGGAGATGGATTTTTAAAACTTACCGCAGATACAATAGCTGCAAATACGCAAGAGGGCTCAATTAAATTAAACAATACAAAAGATACAACAATCGGAACTATAAGAGATATAGCAGGTTTGGATGCAGCAAATAATATTGCCTTTGTAAGTGATGGTGCTTTTGTCCAAAACAAAGGAGTTGCACTCAATGCACAAGCAGGAGAGCTCTCTGTAAAAGCGGCAAAAGATATAGCGATAGATAGTGCAGTGGCAGCAAACAGAGTGACACTCAACTCCAAAAACGGTGCAATATCTGAAGATGGAGACAGTGAAGTGGATATAAGAGCTCACGAGACTCTTCTCTTGGCAGCAAACGGTATAGGCTCAGACAATGAGATTGAGATGAACACAGATATACTGGATGCAAAAAATACAACTACAAATGATATTGCTCTAAACAACAGAGGAGCTTTGCGCATAGATGATTTGGATGGTGACGGATATGCACTCTACAATGGCGGCGGAGCTATAAGAATTTACAGTGGCGGAACATTTACACAGGCACAATCTACAAAAGCCTACACCAAAGGAGCACTTGAACTTTCATCACAAGGCACTATGTTTATCTCAAATCTTATATCTGAAGATGGAGTAAATCTTCACAGTTATAATGGAGATATTTTGGGAGATTCGTCAAGATTTCCAAATATTACACTTCAAAACCATCTTCAACTCTATGCAGATCATGGAGTTATCGGTACATTGGCTAATCCTATCTTTGTTGAGAGCAGAAGTGGAGATGTGACAATTGAGGCAGGAGACTCAAAAAATTATCTCTCTACTTATATTATTGGTATTCATGGACCAATGAACAACTATTTGGATAACGGTTTTAGAGTTTTAAACAATAGAATAGTCAGTGGTAAAATGATAGAGGATTATTATGGTATCTTGTTTAATGCCGCAGATGCTATTCCTGTTGTTGATATGAAAGAGGGTAATATGGAAGATAATTCACAAGATGAGAAACTTATTTCAATGAATGGCATATAATAAATATGGCAAATTGAAAGATTTATTTAGATTTTTTAGATTTTTTTGTATGATATCCTTACAAAGAAAAAGAAAAAATCTAAATGGATTCTATAATGCAACTCACAAAAGAGCAAGAGGCAAAATTTAAAAAACTAGGAATTGGCTCTATAAGTGAGCTTGCTCTTTTGATTCCCAACTCCTATGAAGATTATCGTCTCAGGGAGAAACTTCTACCTCACGCAAATCAGCTTATTGATGCTACGGTAGAGTCTGTATATCGTGCTCCAAACTCCATTCAAATCACCTTTTTTGTACATAATTTCGGACACAGTATAAGCGGTGTGCTTTTTCGTCCCAAGCCCTATATGCTGCATCAGTTTAAAGTTGGCGAGAGAGATTACTACTATGGGGTGATAGAGTGCAATGGAGGGAAGTGCTCTATGAGTATGCCTAAGAAGGTTTCAAATATAGGTGCTATTACTCCAAAGTATAAATCAGCTTTACGAAGTGATGTAATGTTTCGTCTCACACGTGAGATGTTGCAATATGAATACCTGCGTGAGGAGGGTGTGCCTGATGATATCATTGCTGCGATTTTGCCACTTCATTTTCCAAATGCAGAGTTGTTGGAAACAAAAGAGCTCCCAGCTTCTGCATTAGAGGCTTTAAAGTACTTGGAGCTCTATACCTATATGAAACAGTTAGCTACAAAACGACGCTATTTTCATAGCTTGGTATCTCACGCACAAGATTATAAGCCTTTTAGTGCGAATCTGCCTTTTCATCTCACGCAAGAGCAGAGAGCTGCCATTGAAGATATACAAAAAGATTTTACAAAAGATGTAGCAGCCAAGCGTATGGTTGTAGGTGATGTTGGGAGCGGCAAGACGATGGTAATACTGGCGAGTGCTTTTATGATGATGCCATATAAGTCTATCTTAATGGCGCCGACTACTATTCTTGCAAATCAACTCTATGAGGAGGCTTTGAAATTTTTACCAGATATGAAGATAGCACTTGTGATAAACAGAACAAAAAAAAGCTCTTTAGAGGAGTATGATTTCATTATAGGAACACACGCTCTGTTATACAGAGAGCTGCCTGAAGCTGCACTTGTCATGGTGGATGAACAGCACCGTTTTGGAACACAGCAGAGAAATCTTTTAGAGAAGATGATAGCAAAAGGCACAAAACGCCCACACTATCTGCAGTTCTCTGCCACTCCTATTCCTAGAACACTTGCGATGATAGAGTCAGCCCATATTGATGTCTCACTTATTACCTCTACGCCGTATAAAAAAGATATAGACTCCCGTGTTATTCATAAGAGTGATTTTAAAGAACTTATAGAGCATATGCGACTGGAAATCGCTAAAGATAATCAGATACTGATTGTCTATCCCTTAGTGGAGGAGAGTGAGTCAATAGGGTATCAAAGTATTGATGAAGCACGAGGATACTGGGAGAAGAACTTTGAAAATGTCTATATAACACATGGAAAAGACAGCCAAAAAGAGCAGGTTCTTTTGGATTTTCGTGATAAGGGAGATATCTTAATTGCAACAACGGTTGTAGAGGTTGGTATATCGCTTCCACGACTGACTACGGTAGTGATTGTAGGAG
>Ga0256828_1000852_pt1 | contig 19803 bp, 16 predicted proteins | sample CV88metaG_FD_185993 | JGI IMG/M metagenome (GOLD analysis project Ga0256828, IMG submission 185993) | Hydrothermal vent microbial communities from East Pacific Rise, Pacific Ocean - CV88 | ecosystem: Environmental > Aquatic > Marine > Hydrothermal vents | place: Pacific Ocean: East Pacific Rise...
AAAATAAATACAAAAAAATAGTAATTACAAGAATTATTCTTATAATTACTATATATTATTTTACAAAAATTCTATTTACACAGATTTTTGCATACTCCCTTCTTATAATTACTATATATTATTTTACAAAAATTCTATTTACACAGATTTTTGCATACTCCCATTAGAAATAACTATTTCTAATTATTTCTATTTACACAGTTTATTATACAGTCTCATTTATACAGTTTTTACATACTCTTATTTCTTTTTTTGTTTATAACCAAGAATAATCTATTCAATAATGTGCAAATAATTTTCTAGATCCCCATGTTTCTACTTGTTTATCCTTTAATCATAATTTTTCAACCCATTTAAATAATTCATCACTTGTGTGCGCTTCTATTTCTAAAAGAGGTGGAATTATGTTTCTATCATCTCACATAAAATAATCATCAATATCAAATTCACAACCATCTAATGCATAAGAAATTCTATATTTCTTCTTTTCTCTTGTTTCTTTCATTCAATATTTTTCAAGAACCTTTTTAAAACTTTCTACATCCGTTATTTCTCTTTCTCATTCATCTGCTATTTTTACTCAATCTTCACCTCCATCTTTCTTTTTATTTCTTTTTCTTTTTATAGTATACATATGAATATCTCATTTTTGCCTAACTCTAAAAAGCCTTTTATTATTTTCCATTTTTAATTTATCTGAATCTTCATCATGAAAATCATAATATATATCATGAATATATCATTCAAATGTTTTTATAGCTCATAATTCTTCTAATTTTTTTTGCAATAATTCAACATCTATATCCAATATTTTAATTTCTTTTTCTAACATAATTCATATTTTTATTATATATATAATTATAATAACATATTTTATTGACATATGAAAATATATTATTAAATTATCTATCCATCAAAAAGAAAAGGAGTTATTTTGCAAAAAAATAATAAAACATTTGAGGAGCTCTACATGTTTGGGGCAAGAAAAAAATTTATGTTAATTGTGACAATTGGTCACTTTTAATTATATTTTTTTATACTAATAAGAGAAGTATTTTATTACTACTCTTATTTTTTTATTATATATCATTCTCACCTAATATTTTGTATCCAATTGTCAATTCCATAATTTTCTAAACTAATTTTTAATCTACTAATAGAAACTCTAATATTTCTTTCACATATATTTGAATCTCACCAGAGTTTTTCTATTAAAAATAAATTAGTTAAAAGTATTTCAGGTTTAGAAATAAATAATAACAATAAATATTTATTCATTTTTGTTAAAGTAATTTCTTTATTATTATAAAAAAAAGTATTTTTATTAAAATCATATTTTAAAGAATAATATTCTATATGATTAAGATATTTAGTTTTATTATATAGAAATTTATTAAACCATTTTAAAATTCTTATTTCAAGCTCAGCTAATCTAAAAGGTTTTATTATATAATCATTTGCTCAACTATTAAAGGCATTTTTTATATAAGATAGTTCGTCTATTCAGCTAATAATTAAAAGAGGGATATTAAAATCTTTAATTCGTATTTTTTTTATAATATCAATTCAATTATGTTTTATATTTTTTCATAATATTATATCTATTAAAATTATGTCATATGATTCTATTATGTATAGTTCTTCTAAAAATAAATGATATGAAAAAATTACTTTTATTTTATTAAAATTTTTATTTTTTAATAAATATTTTTTAATATTTTCTGCTAAAAAAATATTATCTTCTATTATTAATAAGTTCATAAAAAAATACTAAGATATAAAAAACTATTATATCTTAGTATTGTAAATATATAAAAAATTATTATTTTATAGGTAATTTAATAATAAATTTTGCTCATCAAAGGGCATTAGAATTTGTAACTGAAATTGTTCATGAATGTAATTCTACTATTTTTTTACATAAATATAGTCACATTCAAATTCAGATTGAATTTCAATTTCATGTAGAATATTTATTAAAAATATTTTTTTCTTCTCAATCTTTAAATCAATTTCAATTATCTTCAAATGTTATAACTATATCTTTATTTTTTATATACATCGTTAGTTTTAATATTGGAGTTTTTTTATTTGTGAATTTAACTGCATTATTAAATAGATTTGAAATAACTTGTTTAAATTGGATTTTATCTATATTTATATATCAAATTTCACATGATATATAGATATAAAAATGTATATTTGGATAAATTCTAGTTAAAATTTCATATTCAGATATAATTAAATCTTTAATTTTTATTTTTTCAATATATAATTCTATTCATTTAATATCATATTTTTGTATAGTAAAAATATTTTTTACCAAATCTGAAAGATTAAATATTTGTTTTTTTAATATTTTTATTTCTTTGAATAAAAAATCTTTTTTAATATTTCATTCATTTATATCATCATAAAGATTTTCTATTTGTAATGAAATAGATGTAACAGGTGTTTTGATTTCATGTGATGACATAGAAATAAATTCTCTTTGTTTACTTATTAAAGTATTATATTCTATAGTTTTTTCATCAATTTTTTTATCAAGATTTATATTTAAATCATTTAATTGTGAATATATTTGTATATATTTTAGATGTCAGATTAAAAATCTTACAAAATCTTTTATTATTATAATCTCTTCTGAATAGTATTGTTCATTAAAAGATTTTTTTCATAGATTTAATATTCATATTAAATCTCATAAATTATTTTTTAATGGGAAAACAAGAAAAATATTTTTATCTAGTTCTTTCTGAATATTTTTTTTATTAAATTTATATTTATTTTCTTCTATAAAAACTATATCATTAATAAAAAAATCTTTATTAATAGAATTATTAAAAAATTTATATAGTTCTTTTGTATTATCATTTTTATTATATAATTTTATTGATACATTGTTTATTTTAAATTTATTTTTTACTTCATTAGATAAAAAAATATTTAATTTATATATATTTGTAATGTAAATTATTTTTTCTTTAATTTTAGTTAATTCTATTATAGTATTTTTATATTCATTATTTAATAAATTAAATTTTGATAAAAATATATTTATAGATGTAAATAAAATTATTCAAAAAATTAAATCTATATAATTAAAATTATTACTTAATCACCAATAATTGATAAAATTTAATCATAAAGATAGAAAAGTTAATTTTATTAGAATAAATATAATAACCGTTAATGATAATGAAAGTATATATAAGTATATTTTCATTATTTTAAATTGAATATCTATAAAATGATATCTATTTACTGAATAAAATGTAAAAAACAAAAAAGGAATAACGAAAAATATTGTTGATTTTTCTAATAAGCGAATATTAAAAATAGGTAGTATTAATTGGAAAAAAAATGATAAAGAAATAAAGATTGATAATCATAAAAGTATATATTTTAATCTTTCTTTGTTTATTAATGTTAATGTTTTAAATTTTTTATATGATAATATAAATAAAATAGGAATAAATATTATACTTATAATAAAATGTAAGTTATATAGTATTCATGGAATTTCATAAAAATCATTTTTGATATTATCAAAATATAATCATTTGATAATAAGTGAATTATTAGTATAAAATATAAATAATATTAAAAAGAATAATAAAATAATTTTATTAAAAAATGTAAATTTTAATTCTTTTTTTATATTAAAAAAATATATAAATAATAAAAAACTATATAATCAAATAATTGATATTCAATATGCAGATTTTGAATATATTAATAATAAAGATGTGTCTGATGTAGTAAAAAAAGTTAAAAAATATAGAAAATACCATATTCATAATGAAAAAGAAAATAACAAAAAATACATTCAGCTAGGATTATTATATTTTTTTAAAACAATATATCATATATAAAAAATAAATAATATTATTAGAAAATATATAATAAAATAAATACTCATATTTTTTTTTAAGTTTTAATATTATTAATAATACTTTTTTAAAATATTAATCAACTAATATTTTTTTCATATTATTTTTATATTTTTTAATAAAACTTCTAATAGGTAATGAAAAATTGTTTTTATAATCTAGAATTACTTTTTCATGATAAAATAAATCACTATTATAATTTTTATTTTTATTTGATATTAACATATCCGCTCAAATTCATATTTTTTTAGCTCACATACTATTATAAATTGCATTTAAACTTTTTCATGAATCTAGTTCAGTAATTCATAAGATATTATTGTGTTCATCAGGAATTGATAAAAAAAAATTTTGTATCATATTAAATATAATATAAAAATTTTTATATTTTTCATCAGTTCACATAGAAGAAAATGAAAATAATTCTTTTGGTAGTTTATATCATATTTCTTTTTCAATAAATTGTTTAACATATTCTTCTCACATTAATTCATAATGACTATTGAATTCTCTTTTAAAAATATTACTAAAATTATCAATATATCAATCTAAAAATCATTTAATCTCTCAATCTTCATCATTTCTTAATATAGTCATGTATGATTTATGACTTTTATATAAACGATCTTTTATATTATCTATATTTTGATTTATGTCATAAATAAATTCTGTATTAGATAAACATTTTTTACATTTAATAGAATCTCATAAAATGATTTTTTCTAATTTACTAACAGATTCTGTTTTTATTTTTCCTGATAAGTGTCAAAATATATCATTTTTTGAATGAATTTTTCAACAGTTAGTACATTTAACATATTCTCATATTCAATAAGCCCACATATCTTTTTCTACTTTAGCAATTTCTAAAAAATCTTTTTTAGTTAAATTAGTAGTATCTATACTTTGTATAGTTGTATTATTTATTCTCATATAAAAAATATTATAAAATTATAGTATTTTAAATATGAGGATAAATAGTTACATTTCTGTAACATTTCTTGTAATTTAATATAAAAGATTTAATATTATATAAATATATATATTATATAATAAATACAAAATGCATATTACAATAATTGAGGACGAACAAATATTATCTAATAATATATCTAAAAAATTAAAAAAAAATTGATTTAATACTATGATATTTAATAGTTATAATGACTTTATGAAAAATGATATTTTTATATCTGATTTATATATTATTGATATATCATTAATTGATTGATCATGATTTGATATAATAAAATTTTTAAGAAATAAAAAAAATATAGATGTTCCAATAATTATTACTTCATGATATTCTGATTATGAAAAAAAAGTTTATTGATTAGATATGTGAGCAGATGATTATTTAGCAAAACCTTTCTCTTTTGATGAATTGATGGCAAGAATAAGAGCTTTATTAAGAAGAAGTTATAAAATAAAATTATGAAATACTATAGAATATAATGATATTTTTTATGATTTTTTAACTAAAAGGATTATAAAAAATAATATTGAATTAGAATTTACATCTATAGAATTAAAATTAATTGAATATTTTTTTATTAATATATGAATATTAATAAAAAAAAGTGATTTAATTACTTCTGTATGGTGAGAATATGATTTATTTAAAGTTTCTGATAATACTATAAATGTTAATATATCTAAAATAAGAAAAAAATTATGAAAAAATTTTAAACTAAAAACTATTATAAATGAATGATATATATTAGAATTATTAGATGAAGATATTAATATGGATTAATACTTTTTGGTAAAAAAGAAAATAATTTGACATTTAATATAAAATATAGATAATATAAAAGTCTCTAAAGACAGATCTGTTATATCAATACTTAGAAAAGGAGGTAATATACATGTATGTTATTAGATTGATGATAGTATTGTTTTCTAGTTTATTAATAGTAGGTTGTGCTACTAAAAACGAAAATAGTACAAAAAGATCTTGTGCAATAGTTTTACCAGATGATATTAATACTAGTGATACTAAGAAGGTAGATGCTAGTACTAAATCAGAAGATAAAACTATTGTAAAAAATAATAGTCCTGATGTCAGTAATACTGACGCACAAAAGTCAGTTCTACTAAAACAAAAATTGCATAAATGTGGGGTTAAATATGTTCCATGGGCTGATAGAGTTAAAAATGATTTGATTCTTATGCCAAAAATTTTAGATGTTTGTCAGAAAGATAAATTAGTTCTAAAGGGATATATTCTACATTCAACAGCAAAAAAAAGTAATATGGGTTATGATGTGAAAACCAAACATTTGTTTCTACCATTTAATTGGAATGAAAGTCAAATTAAAGGAGCATTAACTCATCTTAAGAAAAAGTAGTTTGTATTTAAAATATTTTAGATACCACTTAACTTGCATTGTTTTTTCAGCATTGCAGTTTAAAGTAGACAAGGAGTCTATCATGAAAAAAAATATTATTATAGCAGCAATTGCTGCATCGGTTTTAACAAGCTCATTGGTTGCATCAGATGCAAATTGTACTACACCTCTTAAAGAAAGAGATTTTTCTGTAAAGGTTACTCAAGAGTATAAAGGGGTATCTGCACAAGAACTTTTTGATCAGTCTGAGAAAGTAAAAAAGGTTAAACCTGCTCTTATCAAAGAGATTAAAAAATATACTAAAATGCTTGATGCAAGTGAAGAAGCGTATAGCGGAACAACTACTGTTGATCGTATTATTGATGAGGTATGTAGCTTGAAGGATCCATTATGGACGGCAATGTCATCAAATCAAAAGACACTTATGCTTGGTATTGATGGAACACCAAATCCATATATAAAAAAAACTGCACATAATGCAGATGTTACTGTTTTAAAGAGTAAATTAGCTGCTACAGAAACTGCTTTAGCAAATACTAAAAAAGAGTTAACAGCTGCATATCAATCGGCAGATAGAAGTGTTATTAATGACTATAATACTAAAATTACAGCGTTAAAGCAGAAACATGCACGTGAAGTTGCCGCATTACAAAGACAAGTTAATAATCAGGAGGTTGTTCTTACTGAATTAACTGCATCAGCACATTCAGTTGGTGTTTACAATGTAGAGAAGTTTCATGGTTTTACTACAATTGATTTTGACAATGGTGAAACAGGTATCTGTTCTAGCGGAGTACATTTAGATGTAGCTACTGGTCCAGTTAACTTATATGCTGTTTGTATCGTTGATGCTGGTCATATTGATGGAAATGATAATGCTCGTATTTATGAAGGTTATTCAACTGATGATTCTGATCGTATTGATTTTGTAAGATTACCTTATACAATCAGAACAAAAAATGTTGATGCTCGTTTAAAATACTATAATGCTCCAAATTCTGTTAGAAAAGGATTACGAAATGGTCCTGCATATCAATCTGCTATCAGATACAGTGGTGGAGATGTTATCACATCTGATCCAATGCCGTATAACAACACTCCTGTTGCTAGAAAAGCAAAAACAAAAACAAAAGTTCAAAAAGATCCTCTTAAAGTTCTTGTTGTAAATGGTGATGCAAATCCTGTTAAAACAGAAGAAGTAAAAGAAGAAAGTTCAAGTTGGTGGAAATAAACTAAAGCTAATGCTTTTGGTTTAAATCTTTTTTAAAGACCTACATTTATTGTAGGTCTTTTATATTGTTAAAAAAGCTGTTACAATAAAAATAATAAAAGTCTAGTTATATTTTTTGTAATATTTTTAAATTATATGTTATTATTTTAAAGTATTTAGTTTTCGAACTTAAAAAACAAAAATAAAATTATTTTTTAACATATATAAATATGTTTACAATTATTAAAACTTATAAAAGTGTATTTTTAGGATTAATTAGAAGTGAATTTGGAAGACATTTGGAATGAGGATATAAAAATCAAGATGTTACAGAAGATGATAACGGTTCACAATTAGATGAACATGTACAAGAATTAATAAAAAATTGAAAAATTGATGAGAAAGATTTAAAAACTTTAGAGAGTATAAAAGGTGATATGTCTAAACTTGAAGTTCAAACTCAAGCAGATTTAAAAGAATATTTAAAAAATATGACTTTGTCTGTTTTGCAAAATTGATTCAAAATTAAATGACAAGAGTGAGTTGATGCTTTAACTAGAATTGCTGAATTGACAGGAGATACAGAATTATTATCTAGAATTAATTGAATTGATTTTAAATTAATAGATGGTAAAACTATTGTTAAAGAAGAAAATACTTTTATAGTTTATGATAAAGAATGAGATAGAGAAGGGTTTTTATATAATGATAGAATCAGTACAGCAAGAAGACCATGGGACAATAATGATATTTATAATGATAATAAAATTAATATTAAAACTGATAAAGTAGATTGAGATATAGATTCTATTTTGTCATCAAATGAAACTTATAAAGAATCTAATGATAAAGTTAAAAAAGTAGATAAAGAACAGAAAGCAATAGATAAACATAATACTGAAATTATGTGAAAAATGTTTAAATTATTAAAAATAGATATTTCTAAATTAAATATGACTCAATTAGATGATTTATCTACGGAGTTATCTACAGTTTCTCCAGAAGTACTGAAAATACATCCATGATATAAAATTGTTCATTTACCAAAAATTGAAGCTAAAATTTGAGAAATAAATGCTGAAAAATTAAAAGTAACTGAGTTAGTAAAAGAAAAGAGTGATTTAGAATGAAAAATTAAATTATTTATACAAAATAATATAGATGAACCTTTAGATCAAACAAAACTTGATGCATGAAAAGAAGAAATAGATGCATTAAATATAAAATTAAAGGAAAAATGAGAAAAACCTATTGATTTCAAGAAAATTGTAAAACCACAAATTAAAGATTTATTTGATAATATGTGAAAAATTCAAGATATTCAAATCTTAGAAAGAGTCACAGAAAAAAGTAATAATTTAGTCAAAATATTGAAATGACTAGGTATGAATCCTAATTTAATTAATACATTTATAATTAAATTTAATAAAAAATATGAGTCAGTTAAAGATAAGATAAATCAAATAAAAGTTATTAAACAACAAACTAAACAAAAAAAAGTAGATAAAATAAAAAAGACATCAACAGTTGAACCTAATAATATAGAAACTACTATTAATACTGATATATATACTGTAGTTTCTTGAGATACATTTTGAAAAATTGCTAAAAGAGCATGAATAAGTATTAATGAATTAAAAGCTATAAATCCTGATATTAAAAATATAAGTAAAATTTATGTTGGACAAAAAATTAATATTATTGAAGTAAAAGATACTGTTAAAGTAAAAGGTACTATTAAAGAAAATGAAAAAATTAATAAAGGTAATGAAAAGGTTAAAACTATTGAAAAAGCAGAACAAATAAATATTGAAGTTAAACCATATACTAAAGATGATATTATTAAAGCACTAAAAGACGTAGCTACACATAATTGAAATGAACAAAAAATTACTACATATTCATATATGTTAAATGGAGAAAAAATTGAATGAGATATTAATTTATATTCATTTGATGGTAAATTAAAAGTAGAATTAGATTGAACAGGTCATTTAACTAATTTATTTGATGATGTTGATACAGAGATTGATGGAATTAATAAAGTTAAAGAATGAATTAATAAAATTGTTACTGAATATCAATCTGAAATTAATAAAGATTTAAAAGAAGATTTTGATGAAAAACAAAATGATAAATTAAAAGAAGCTAAAGAAAAAGCTGAGTCATTTCCTAGAAACTTAGGTGTATATAGAGATTTTGATTGAAAAGAACAAAATATTATATTAAAAGATGTTTCTCATCCATGAATTAGTGATGAAGATCTAGATACTCCAGAATATTTAGTAGAATTAGATAATTCAGGTAAATTTATAGATCCAGATATTTCATTTGATCATATCCCAAATAATACTGAAATTGAAGAAGCTAAAAGTAAATTGTTAAAAGAATATAACAATGAAAAAGAAAAAAAAGATCAAGAACAAGATAAAAAAGATTGGGATGAAGCACAAGAAGAATTTGATAAAGTAGATATTTGAGAAACTAAATTTGATAAAGAAATTGAAGAAAGAGGATTAGAAAAATTATGATTATCTGAAAATGATATAAAAATATTAGAAAAAACTGAAAATGTTCATATTGATTTATCTAATATTGAGAAACAAGATGATTGAAGTTATTTAATTGATATAGATGGTCCTATAAATTTAGTTGTAAAAAAAGAAGCTAATTGATATAGTTTTACCTCTGATTCAGGAGATTTTATTTTTACAGATGAAACAGTAGATAATATGAAAGATGCAATAATTTCATGAACTAAACAATTAAATGAATATGAAAATCATCATAAAAAAGAAAATATATATGATCCAACAAAGGTAACTAGAAAAAGATAGAATGTTCTATCTTTTTTTTGCATAAAAAATAAATAGGATTAAACTAAATTAAAATATTATATAATTAAAAAAATAAGTGAGATTAATATTTCAAAATTTAAAAAAAGTTTTAACTAAAAAAAGTTCTTTAATTACTTCGATTATTTCTATATTATCTATTTGAAGTTTGTTTCTATATTTTAAAAATACAGAACTTATTATATGAAATTTATGATTAACATTTTATATAGTTGAACTATGTTTAGATATTTTTATTGCATTATTATTTTGATTATTTGTTGGATCTACAGTTTATAAAATAATGTATTTTGCATGACCTACAAAAAAAACTATGTGAATATGATCTATAGCTTCATTTTTTTGAGTATTAGTTTCAGGTTGTCCTAGTTGTAGTATTACTTTAGCATCTTATTTATGATTTGCTTCTGTTTTGTCAGTATTTCCTTACCATTGAATAGAATTAAAAGTTTTGTCCCTTATAATGCTTTTATATGTAGTTTATGATACACTTAAAACATTAGAAACTTGTAATATTAAAAAAGCTAAGAAATAAATTATTTCTTAGCTTTTTACTTTTAGATTTATTTCGTTTTCTTCTTTAGATTTTTCTTTAATTTTTTTTGATGAAATTTTAAATAATCAAAAGATTTTTTTAAATAATAGATATGTATCAAATATAATAGGAATTTTATAATCTAGGGTATTATTTAAATATCATATTCAAAATAAAATAGGAAATAGTAATAATATACTAATATTTATATTTAAGTTTCAAAAGAATGATAATAATAGTAGTATAGTTGTTAATAATGTTATCATTAATCAGTTTATGATATGAAAACTATACTTAGTGTCTTTTATAAATAAGAATATTAGATTAATAAAAGGAATATAAATAAGGAATTTAGGTATTTTAATATCTTTTTTTAATTTCAATTTTTCAATATCATTTTGTTTCTCATCGTTTATATCTTTCATATAATCAACTTTTATTGATTGATAACTTTTAAAATCTTTATTTGAAAAATAATTAATTAAATATTTAATTAATATCTTAAACGATAGATAGATATTATTAGGTGATAATATAGTAGGTACTTTAATACTTATTAACTCATTTCTTGAAAAAAGATTAATTCATATAAAAGTAATAGATATAATATATATTAATATAAAAAGAGTAGCTAAGTTTAAGTATCAAAAGATAATTAATAATGTTATAATTAATGAAAAAATAAGATTTATCTTGGTTCAGTTTATTACTGCATCGTTATTTTTATTTTTAGCAAAATTTACAAATCATATTAAAGGGATATAAGATAATAGGATAGTTATTTTTTCTTTTTCAGTAATTTTTCAATCTCAGTTAATATCTAATAAATTATTTGAAAATATAATATCATTTCAAATAGAAAACATTTGTTTATTTTTTGCTTTATATATTCAATTAATTAATAACATTAATAGTAATATATAAATTACATCAGTAATAATATTATTTATTCAAAATCAGAATAAATTATAGGATGAAAAGACTCAATTACTTATAAAAATAATATAGGTCACTAAAAATCATAAATGTATAATCATTGCATTTTTAGTATGGCTTTTAACAAATGGATTATTGATATCAGGATTTGATTTATTAAAGAGAAAAAGTCATGATATGAATATCATAAGGTATGCAGAAATTGCATTTCATATGGTCTTTTCTGATATATTTTGATTTGTTTCTAGCATTTTTTTTAATTTTAACTTTATATTTTGTAGTTCTTCCTTATTATATCATAGATTTAGTTAATAAACAAAAAAATAATGAAGTTATCACAAGTAAAATTTCATAAATCAGTATGACTTTGAAGTAAAGAAGTTCATTTAGATGAAAAATGAGAAATTATCTTTGTATGAAGATCAAATGTAGGGAAATCTAGTATTATGAATGCATTATTTGAAAAAAAAGATTTAGTAAAAACAAGTTCTAGACCAGGTAAAACATTACTTGCTAATATGTTTTTAGTGGAGAATAAATATTATCTTACAGATTTACCAGGTTATGGTTTTGCAAAGCTTTGAAAAAATTTAAAAGAACAATTAGACTGACTTATTTCTTGGTATATGGAAGAAAAAGCTGAGTATATTAAAAAAGTAGTTATTTTAATTGATACAAAACTTTGAGCTCAAGAGGTAGATATAGAAATGTATAAATATATATTAGATTTATGATTACCTGTAACTATTGTTTTATCAAAAATAGATAAACTTAGTAAATCTGAAGTAGCAAAAAGTTTAGCTCATGCAAAAAATCAATTTTTTGGACAAGAAATTATCCCAGTTTCAAGTCTTAAAAAAGTATGAATAAGAGAATTAGATAAGAGTATTAAAGCTGCTTTATTAGAAAATTAAAGATTTTAAATTTGTATAAAATGATATTGCATTTAAAAACTTTTTTATTATAATCCATCCATAATTTATTTATTAATTAAGAAAGATTATGACTGTACAATTAAACAAAGAAAATTTTGAAGAAACTATTAAATCTGGTGTTACATTAGTTGATTTTTGGGCTGAATGGTGTGGACCATGTCAAATGATGTTACCTATATTAGATCAATTTTCTGAATCAATGGGAGATAAAATGACAGTAGCTAAGGTTAATGTTGATGAATCACCAGAAGTTGCTGGTCAATTTAGAGTAATGTCTATTCCTACTTTAATAGTATTTAAAGATGGACAACCAGTTGAAACTATGGTAGGTGTACAACAAGCTGATCAATTAGAAGCTGTTTGTTCTAAATATTTATAGTATATAAAAAAACAGATTAAAAATATTAATATTTTTAATCTGTTTTTTTATTTATTCTACAGTTACGCTTTTTGCTAGGTTCTGAGGTTTATCTATATCTCTATTTAAATTTTTAGCTATTTCTACAGAAAACATCCATAGAGGTATTAAAGGTAAAAAAGGTGTTAAAATAGGATGAGATTTAGGCATTTCTATTATATCATCATAAATATCTTTTGTACTGTCTCAAGCCGTAATAATTCATAATATTGTACCATTTCTAGCTTGTATCTCTTTGACATTAGAAATAGTTTTTTCTCTCATTATACTTTTAGGATTTATTACTATACATGGAAAATTTGGTCATACTAATGCTAATGGTCAATGTTTAAGTTCTCATGTAGAATATGCTTCTGCATGAATATAACTTAATTCTTTTAATTTTAAGCTACATTCACAAGCTGTTCAATAAACTAAATTTCTTCAAAGAAAGAAAAAATTTGAATATTTTGAATATTTTATTGCTAATTCTTTAATATGTTTGTGTTGTTCTAATAATCATTCAAGCTTTTTATCTAACTCTCATAATTTTTCAATTATATTTTTAGAATCTTGTACTTGTAAATCTCTTTTTAGTCATATTCATAGAGATATTAATAGTAATACTGCTAATTGTCATACTATATTTTTAGTAGAAGCAACTCATATTTCTATTCATGACTTAGTATAAAGTCACATATCACACATTCTAGCAATAGTGCTTCATACTACATTTACTATTCAAAAAGTAGTACATCATTTTTCTTTAACTATTTTAATTCATTCTCTTACGTCTGCTGTTTCTCAAGATTGAGACATGAAAATATATAGAGTTTTTTTATTTGGAATAAAAGTTTCATATAAAAATTCACTAGAAACTCTTACTTCAGTTTTAATTCATGCTAAATCTTCTAACCAACTTTTTCATACAATTCAAGCAAAATAACTAGATCATGAAGCAATTATTTCAATATTTTCAATTTCAAGTTCATTTAATTTATCAATAGTTTCGTTATGAATAGTTTTAGATTCAAAATTAATTCTTCATTTTAATGCATTTCTTAAAACAGAAGGGATTTCATTTATTTCTTTTTCAGTAAAAGTTTCAAATTTTCATTTATCTGCAATTTCTGTGTTTTCATCAATTTTTTCATGAGTTTTATTTATTTTTTCTCACATAGAAAAAACTGAATATTTTCAATTTTTTATAACGATTGTTTCATTATCTTCAAGGGTAGTAAATTCAGTAGCTATTTTATTTAAGGCATTTAAATCACTTGAAAGAAAAACTCATTTTTCTCATACTCAAACAATCATAGGACTTCATAATTTAGCTCATACTAAAACGTCTGGATTTTCTTTATCAATTATTACTATAGCATATGCTCATACTAATTGTTTAGTTACTTTTTCAAGTGTAGAAACAATATCTCAATCAAATAAATCTTCAATAAGTTTTGCTATTACTTCAGTATCAGTTTCTGAATAAAAATTATATTTTTCTTTTAATTTTTCTTTAAGAGAAATATAATTTTCTATTATTCAATTATGTACAACAAAAAATCTATTATTATTAGAAATATGAGGATGAGTATTTTCTACAGTTACTTTTCAATGTGTTGCCCATCTAGTATGAGCAATTCAGCTAGTATAATTATTTTTTTTATCTTTATTTTTTTTTACCTTACTTGCTAAATTTGATACTTTTCAAATTGCTTTTTCAATAAAAAAATCTCAATTTTTATTAACTCATAAAATTCAAGCACTATCATATCATCTATATTCTAAATTTCTTAATCATTCTATTAAATATCCAATAGAATCGTTATCTCAATTATAAGCAAAAATTCAACACATAAGTTTTAATTTATTAATTAAGTATTTAATTTAATTCTAGTTTTTTTGATATTTTATGCAATAAAAAAAGAGAGTTTATGTTAAAAACTTATATTTAAATATAACTTAATAAAATTATATAATCTCTATTATTTGCTATATATAAAATATATATTATTATTCTTTTAATATAAATTAAATATTTACAATTTTGAATAAAGTAAAAATAAAAGCTTTTACATTAGTAGAGCTTATAGTTGTTATAACTATATTAACAATATTGAGTACAATAGCTTTTCTTAGTTTACAATGATATTCACAAAATGCTAGAGATACGGCTAGAATATCAGATATGAAAAATATAGAAAAATGATTAGAATTTTTATTAACCCAATGAAAAGTTATTCCATTACCAGATAATAAAATAAATATAATAGCAGATGGAAAAATTATATGATATCAATGATATGCATGAAAGAAGGTATTAGATAAAATAAAAATATTTTGATGAGCTAAAGATCCTAAAAGTGATCAATATTATACATATATGACTAATACTAAATTAAATAAATATGAAATATTATGATATTTAGAATGAAAAACAGAATTAAGTTTAATTCAGAATATGTATGCACTAGATTTACATGAAAGATATCCTAAAGTAGTTTGAAAAAAATTATGAATATTATTAGATTCATGAAGCCTAAAATCAGTTCAAGATGATTTATTGGATATAGATATAGTTAGTACAAATAGGCAACTAAAAGCATATATAGATGATAAAAATATTATTAGTTGAACTGGAAATGTTATTTCAACTAGCTTTAGTTTATCTTTAGAAATACCTAAATTAGATAATAATCTTCTTTGATATTGGAATTCAAATAAAATATCATTAAATAAATTAAGTGATTTAAGTGAGAATTGAAATTATTGAGTATGTAAAAAAAATAATGTAGATTGAATTTGTAAATTTTGAGATAATTTTATATTTTCTTGAGATGAATCAATTTGAGTATGAAATCTTATTAATGAAAATGAATGAACTATAAGTTTATGGTATAAACCATCAAGATTATTTAATTATAATACAATTTGGGATAATTCAATAGATGATAATAAATGGGAAATGTGGATTTATACTAATTGACAATTAAAAGTAAGAGCTAATTCTAATGCTTGAAATTTTGATTGAAGTATAAATACTAATGTTTGATATATGAAAATTAATAAATGGTATAATATAGTATATACTTGGAAAAATAATTATAAATCTAATTTATACATAAATTGAAATTTAATATGAAGTAAATGATATACCTCAACCAATGCTGCTAATGTAACATTTTGATGATCAGTTAATACTAAATGAGAATGATTAATTAATAAAATGCGTATTTATAAAAGAGCTCTTGATTATAATGAAATTAAATATATATATAATAGTAATAATTAATTATATATTACATTCATTTTAAAATTTTAATGTTTAATAAAAGATATAAATTATGAAAAATAAAAAAGCATTTACTCTAGTAGAATTAATAGTAGTAGTAACAATACTATGAATATTAAGTACTATATGATTTGTAGCATATAGTTGATATTTAGTATGAGTAAGAGATACAAATAGAACAAGTCAATTAAAATCAATAAGTGATGGATTAGAATTATATAGAACAAAACATAGTTTACCATTACCTGATGATTATGTAGAAGTAAAAGCAAATGGGGAAGTAATAGCATATCAATGATATGCATGAAAAAATGTATTAGAATCAATAGAGTATACGAGTGAATGAGTAGATCCAAAAGATAAATCATATTATTCATATTATCTTACAAAAGATAAAAAATATTATCAATTAATGTGATTTTTAGAAGAACAATCAGAAACAGAAGTAGCATGATTGTTTACAAGAGCGAATGCAGTAGATTATAGTATTAGATATCCAACAGTATATGGTAAAAAATTATGAATACTTACAGATGAAAATAATACACCTATCCAAGAAATACCAGAAATAAAATCAGCATGAGATATAGATTTAGCTACAACAAATAGTTGAACAGTTTATGATGCACATATAAATAATGGAAGATCTTATACTTTTTCAGGATCTATTCTTAATGATAAATTATATACATTATCAAAACCATCAATATATTGAGCACCAAAAGATTGTCCTGAATGATTTATAGCTGTTTGGTGAGATAAAGAATTTAATCAAAAATGATTTTGTGTAGCTAAAAATGAAATGTCATATACTAAAGAGGATATAAATAAATATTGAATAACTTTAAATTGAAGTCATTCATATAATTATGATTCAAGTTTACATTTAAAAATAGTTTCTAGGTCTTGATCTTATCCAATAGCAAAAATAACACAAAAAGAAGCTATTGATGCTTGTTTAAGTATGTGAAAATGATATCATTTAGTTATGAATAAAGAATGGATGACTATCGCTAGGCAAATAGAATTTCAAAATAGAAATTGGTCATGATGAAAAGTATGAGTTTGATGAGTATTTAGATGAAATAATTGAGAATCTCCTAGTAGCGTTTTGTGATGTCAATATTCTCCAGGTGTTAACTATGTCTTACCTTCTATAGTAGGTAGTACAGATATATGTGTAAATAAAAGAAGATTAGAACTTTTTAATTGAGCAATTATTGAAGATATAGCATGAAATGTTTGAGAACAAGTAAATAAAGCAGATACATTAGATTGAGCATGATATGATAGTATAGTGAATAGTGATTTATGAATTTCACTTGTTGATGGTTGGAGTAATTGGAATTCTTCTAATGTTAGTGCAGAAAAAAGATTAGAATATTGACCTATATTTGAATATTCATCTATTAATTGAGTATGAGAATTATATCAAACTTCATGAACAGTTTTTTTTCGTTGATGTTGATATGATCATTTTGAACAAGCTTGAATTTATAATATTTATATGTGATGAAATAGTACATTTAAGCATGAACATATATGATTTCGTTGTGCTTATATAAGGTAAATTATATTTTTTCTTTAAAAATGAAAATATATTTTAAACTTGTTTTTTTGGAAAAATCAATATACTTCGTAGGTTATAAAAAAATATTATCTAATTAAATCAAGAAAGATGTTAGCAAAAGTAACGATTATAGGTAGACCAAATGTAGGGAAATCAAGTTTTTTCAATATGTACACTGGTCATAAAATAGCTATTGTAGCTGATGAAGAAGGGACTACAAGAGATATTTCAGAATATGAATACACTGATGAAGAAAATGGTCTTACTTATGTTGTTTCTGATTCAGGATGATTAGATATTTCTAATAAAACTGATGAAATAGCGAAAGATATAGCTGAAAGAACAGAAAAATCAATTATTGATAGTGACCTTTTAATATGGTTAATTGAGTTTGATAGAACTACTCATTTAGATGAAGAAGTTTTAAAAATTCTTAGAAATAATAAGATTAAAGATGTTATTATTGTAGCTAATAAAGCTGATAATGAACAAAAAATAAATGAAGCATATTCACTTGCTTGATTTGGAGAATGATTAGAATTTTTTCCAGTTTCAGTTTCTCATAATACTTGAATAAAAGATATTAAGAGATTTGTTGCAAAATTTTTAACTGAAAAGGGTTTAAATTATGAACACGAAGAAATAGATGATTCATATGTAAAACTTGCAATGGTTGGTAGACCAAATGTAGGGAAATCAAGTCTTATTAATGCTATTACTGGTGAAGATAGAGTAATGGTAAAAGATATGTCTGGTACTACAAGAGATTCAATTGATACAAAGTTTAAATTTAATGATACAGATTTTGTTTTAATTGATACTGCTTGAGTAAGAAGACTTTCAAAAGTATGAGTTAGAAATATTGAAGATTGGTCAGTAATGAGAACTAACAGAGCAATTACTAGAGCAGATGTTATAGCTGTTGTTATTGATTGATTTGACGGTATTGTTCATCAAGATCTATCTATAATCCAAAAAGCATTAGAAGAAGATAAATGACTTGTTATTGTTGTAAATAAATGGGATAAAGTACTTGCAAAAGATTGAGTGGATAAAGAGAAAATGATGAATAGATATATTGATTATCTTAAATCAAAAATCGAATTTCTTCCTTGGGTTTCAGTTATTTTTACTTCAGCAACTGATAGAAAAAGAGTAGACGAAATACTTGAGGCAGCTGAAAATATCAAAATAGAAAGATTTAAAAGAGTTAAAACATGAGTATTTAATAATTTCATGGAACAACTTATTTATAAACATCCACCAACTGGTAATAAAAAATCACATTCACCAAAAATTTATTATTGAGCACAAGTAGATGTTAATCCACCTAAGTTTAGATTAACAGTAAATAATCCACATCATTTTCATTTTTCTTATAAAAGATATATTTCAAATAAAATAAGAGATAATTTTGGTTTTTTCTGAACTCCTATTGTTATTGAATATAAATGAAGAGGGAAACATAAAGATGAAGTAAAATAAAAATAATGACAATATTGTCATTATTTTTTTGTTTTTTAATTATTATTAATTAATATTAATATATTAAATTTAAATAAAAATATATGACAAAAATAAAATCAATTAATCCATATAATAAAGAAGTAAATGCAGAGTTTGATTTACTCTCTAAAGATGAGATTAAAGAAAAAATAAAAAAAGCTAATGAGTCTTTTAATTATTGGAAAAATGTTAGCTTATCTGATAGGAAAAAATTATTTATTAGACTATCAGAAGTTTTACTTGAAAATAAAGAAGAATTAGCAAAGCTTAATGTTATTGAAATGTGAATGACTTATAAAAATGCTTTATCAGATATTAGTAAA
>Ga0256828_1000853_pt1 | contig 19794 bp, 11 predicted proteins | sample CV88metaG_FD_185993 | JGI IMG/M metagenome (GOLD analysis project Ga0256828, IMG submission 185993) | Hydrothermal vent microbial communities from East Pacific Rise, Pacific Ocean - CV88 | ecosystem: Environmental > Aquatic > Marine > Hydrothermal vents | place: Pacific Ocean: East Pacific Rise...
ATATGGAGGTGCCTAGCGGAATTGAACCGCTGTAAATGGTGTTGCAGACCACTGTATAAACCACTCTACCAAGGCACCAAAATCTATTTGCAAAAGGAATTATAAGAAAAAATAAGATTTTTCAAATTTTTTATTGACTTTATTTTAAAAAGTATATAATGAGAATATATAAAGTATATATTAATTATAAAGATTATGCTTACAGAAAAACAACAACATGTGCTAGATACAATTACAGAGTTTATTTCTAAATATGGTAAATCTCCAACTATTGAAGAATTACAACATATATTATCTCAAAAATCTAAAAGATGAGTTGTCCAATATTTAGAAGCTCTTGAAAAAAAAGGATTTTTAACAAGATGAAGAGGTTATAGATCTATTAGATTAGGGAACTGAGTAGGTTTTCAAACTACTTTAAATATACCTATTTTAGGTTATGCAAATGCTTGAACTCCACTTGTAGATGCTCAAGAAAATTCTATGTGAGTTTTACCTATTTCTAAAAAAATGGTATCAGGAAATACAGATAATTATTTTATATTAAAAGTTGAATGAACTTCAATGAATAATTTTGAAGTAAAAGGTAAAAAAATAGAAAATTGAAGTTATATTTTAATTGATAGAGAAGCTACAAATTTAAATAATAAAGATGCATTTTTATTTTTGGTTGATTGAGCTGCTACAATTAAAAAATACAAACAAGATTGAGATATAATATATCTTTTACCTGATTCAAGAGATGATTACCATAAACCTATTATACTATCTGTTGAAGATAATATAATGGTAAATTGAAAAGTAGTAGATGTATTTAACTTTTAGTTAATAAAAAAAGGCTTATTATTCAAATAAGTCTTTTTTTATATCTATTTCATCTGCTAAAATTTTTGCTTTTTGTAAACCAGACATGACTATATTTTTATCTAGTTTTAGATGTTTGTTATCTATTTTTTCAGGATAATTATATTGTTTTAAAACATATTTTATAGCATTAAGTCTAGCTTTTTTCTTATCATCACTTCTGATAATAATCCAAGGAGCATGTTTAGAATGTGTTTTTGTGAAATTTTTATATTCAGCTAAAGTATATTTTTCCCAAAGTTGTTGAGAATATTGGTCAATAGGTGAAAGTTTGAATTGTTTTAATGGATTTGTTTTTCTTTCATTAAATCTTTTGGCTTGTTCTGATTTTGAAACAGAAAAATAAAATTTTACTATTTTTACACCAGAATCAACAAGCATTTTTTCATACTTTGGTACATCTTGAATAAATTGTTCATATTCATCTTTTGTACAAAATCACATTACAGGTTCTACTCAGGCTCTATTGTACCAAGATCTATCAAAAAAAGTCATTTCTCAACCAGCTGGAAGATTTTTTACATATCTTTGAAAATACCATTCTGATTTTTCTACTTCTGTAGGTTTAGCAAGTGCTACTACTCTTGCTCATCTTGGATTTAAATGTTCTATAAATCTTTTTATTGTACCTCATTTTCAAGCAGCATCTCTTCATTCAAAAATAATTAATAATTTTTCATTATTGTCTTTTATATATTTTTGTAATTTTAAAAGTTCTACTTGCAATCTAACTAGTTCTTTTTCATATGAAATTTTTGATTTTTTAATACAAGCTTTTTTATAATCTTTTCTTTTTTCTTTATTTATTGTTTCACATTTTTTATAATTATCTTCTACATCATCAACTACATCTTTTATTTGTTCTTTTTTTTCTTCTTTTTCAATTTTTTCAACATAATCATCAAATTCATCAATTAAATCTTTGATTTTTTTGAAGTAATTTTTATGTTTTTTAATTTCTTTTTTATTTTTATCTAAAAAATTTTCAATTTTATTTCTTAAAACTTTAATAAAATCTATATCTGTATGTTCTTTAAAAGTTTTAAAATGTTTTTCTAATTCTTTTATAAAAATTTCTAAATTTTTTGAATTTAATTCAATTTTATTATTGAAAATTTGGCTTAAGAAATTTGGCATATTTTGTTTTTATTTAAATAAAATTATTTTTGTTTTTCACTTACTTTTAAATTTTACTATAATTTTTTATATTATGCAAATGTTTGACAATTATTTTTTATAATTTTTAAAAATATTTTTTACTAAAACTTTTGCCTTTTGTTAACTTTTTTATATAATTTTTTGGATTTTAATTTTTATAAGTTAATAGTAAAATGTTAAGAACTCATACATGTGGTGAATTATCATCTAAAAATATTTGAGAAAAAGTTACTTTATCTGGTTGGGTAAGTAATAGAAGAGATCATGGTGGTATTGTATTTATTGATTTAAGAGATAGATATGGATTAACTCAAGTTGTTTTTGATCCAGAAGATAATGTAGAAGCTCATAAATTAGCTGATAGTTTTAGAAGTGAATATGTAATAAAAGCTACAGGTACAGTTAGAGCTAGACCAGAAGGACAAGCTAATCCAAATATGGTAACTTGAGAAATAGAAATAATTATTGATGATAATGTAGAATTATTATCAAAATCTAAAACTCCTCCATTTGAATTAGATGATCATGGTGAACTAGCTAATGAAGAAGTAAGATATAAACATAGATATATTGATTTAAGAAGACCTTCTGCACTTGAAAATGTTATTTTTAGATCAAAATTTATTGCTCATACAAAAAATTGGTTTTTATCAAGAGATTTTTTAGATGTTCAAACTCCTATTTTTACAGCTTCTTCTCCAGAAGGTGCTAGAGATTTTGTAATTCCATCAAGACTTCATCCAGGTAAATTTTATGCTTTACCTCAAGCTCCTCAACAATATAAACAACTTTTAATGGTTGGTTGAATTGATAAATATTTCCAAATTGCTCCTTGTTTTAGAGATGAAGATCCTAGAGCAGACAGACATGCTTGTGAATTTTATCAAATTGATTGTGAAATGAGTTTTGTTGAACAAGAAGATATTTTCAAAGTAGTTGAAGAATATTTCTTTGATACAGTTAAAGCTATTTCAAATAAAACTATTATGGATAATAAGTTTTATAGAATGACTTTTGATGAGGCAATGGAAAAATATGGTACTGATAAACCAGATTTAAGATATGGTATGGAACTAATTGATGTAGCAGATATTTTTGCTAGATCTACAAATGAAATTTTTTCTAATATTGCTTCAGATACTGAGAAAAATAGAGTAAAAGCTATAAAAGTAGAAAAGTGAGATGAGTATTTCTCAAAAACTCAAATGAAAAATTTTGAAAAATATGTTAGACAATATGGAGCTCAAGGACTTGGATATTTTCAAATGAAAGAAGACTGATTAAAAGGTCCATTAAATAAATTTTTTAGTGAAGAAGATTTACAAGAAATTGTAGATAGAACTGAATTAAAAGTAGGTGATGTAGTATTTTTTGGTGCTGCAGATAAAGAAACTGTTTGTGATTATATGGGGAAATTTAGAGTTCATTTAGCTTCACTAATTGATGAAATTACAAAAGGTGAATTTATAGCAAAAGATAAACTAGCTTTCTCTTGGATTACAGATTTTCCAATGTTTGAAATAAATGAAATTACTGGAAAAGTAGATTTTGGACACAATCCATTTTCTATGCCAAAAGGTTGAATTAAAGCATTTGAAGAAGAAGATTTATTAAAAGTAAGTTCTGTTCAATATGATTTAGCTTGTAATGGTTTTGAAGTATTATCTGGTTCAATCAGAAATCATGATATAGAAGCATTAGTTAAAGCATTTGAAAAAGTAGGTAGAACAGAAGAAGAAGTAAAAGAAAAATTTGGTGCTATGTATGAAGCATTCCAATATGGTGTTCCACCACATGGAGGTTTTGCAATTGGAATGGATAGAATTATGATGATATTAAAAGATGAAACAAATATTAGAGAAGTTTATGCTTTTCCTAAATCAGGTAAAGCTCAAGATTTAATGATGAATGCTCCAACTTTTATAGAACAAGAACAATTAGATGAACTTCATATTGAAGTTGTAGAAGAAGAACAAGATTAAAAAAGTAGACTAGTTTTAGTCTACTTTTTTAATAATTTTTTATTAAATCATCATATGCTTTATTATAAATGAAAATCTCAGTACCTCATATATAGAATCTAATAAATTTTTTTTCAGGTTTGTGTATAACATTTATTATATCTATTATTTCTTCTTTTGAAAGTTCAGATAAATCAAGTCTAGGATCACTTATATCATAATCTTCCCATAATTTATAATCAATAAATTAAGAATCAAGATATGCATTTTTCCAAAAAATACTTATAGCATTTTTTAATTTTTCTTCTTCATATGTATTTAATCATTTTTCAAGATTACTTTCATTTTCAAATGCATTATTTAATATATTTTCAATTTGAGTTAATCTTTTTGTCATTTCATTATCTATTTGTGGATTAAATTCATCATTATTTATATATTGTTCATATTGTCCTTTTTCTAAATTAGAATCAATTCAAGTACTTTGAGCTAATCATTTAATTTTTCCTAAATCAGTCATTGTTTTATTTTTATATATTAATTTATTTATATTATTTTAACATAATACTTAAATTAATACAAAAAAATACTAATTTTTAAATTAGTATTTTTGATTATTGTTATCATCATCTTTATGTAATAATGAATTTAGGTTTATTTTAGGTCATTTAACTTGTGTTTCATCTTCTTCTATGTTTTCTTCATTACTAGTTTCTGAAATATTTTCTTGTTCTTTATCTTGAGTATAGTTATTTATTTGAGAATTTTCAGTATAATCACTAGTTTCTGTTTGTTCTTCTTCTTCAAAATTTTGTTCTAAATCTTGATTTTCTTTTTCTTTAGTATTTTTATTAGGATCAATTTCTTCTTGAGAATATATATCTTTTTCTACTTCTGCTGATTCAGAATCTTTAGTATTATTAATATCATCTCAATTATAATCTATATTATTAACAGGAACTGCTGTTAAACCTTGTTCAAGTAATTTATTATAATTTTCTGTAGCTTTTTGTATTTCTTGTGCTGCAATTTCAAGCTGATTAAAATATTCTTGTTGAGCTTTAAGTTCAGCAATAGTTTCTGGTAATTGTTCAGCATAATTTTGTGGTATATTTAAAGCTGCTGTCATATTTTTTCTTTTATTATTTAAAGTTATATAAATAATTTTACCATAAGAAAAATTAAAATGCAAAAAATTAAGCACTTTTTTTTCTTTACAAAAAAAAATAACAAGATAAACTATGAAAAATTAGTAAATAAATATAGAAAATATGCTTAGAGAAATAAATATAAAATGAATAAAATGGATTGATGCAGTTGGACTTAGAGCTGAAAAAATTCAAGAAATTGCAGAAAAATATGATTTTCATGAATTAGATATTGAAGCTTGTTTGGAAGAAAATCAAAGATCAAGAGTAGATGTGTATGATGATTATTTATTTATTTTATTAAATTTTCCTAAATATAGTCCAACAAGAAGAATTTATGATCAAAATGAGTTTAATATATTTTTATGAAAAGATTTTATAATCACATTTAGAGATTTTCCAAATACTCATGTTGATACAATTTTTGATAAGTATTCAAATGTTAAACAATTAGAACAAGAAATTGATGAAGATGAAGAACATAAACTTACTTCAGCATTTGTATTATATGAGATTCTACAAGCTATGCTTGAAAAATTGTTTAAAGTTAGAACAAATATTTCAAAAGATTTAAAAAAATTAGAAAAATCAGTTTTTGAGTGAGCTCAAATTGCTCTAGTTAAAGATATAATGATAAAAAAAAGAAATATTGTTGTATTGAAACATATGCTTAAACCACAAGTTCCAGTTTTGAAATTGATAGAGTTTCAAGTAAATAAATTATTTGATTCTGAAATAGAAGTATATTTTGAAGATTTGGAAGATAAGCTTGAATATGTAGTAAATGAAATAGAAATGCAAGAAGAGCATATTGATTCTATTGAAGATGCATTTAAGTCATTAACTGATATAAAAATGAACTGGACAATGACTGTTTTAACATTATTTTCAGCATTTTTATTACCACTTACATTGATTACAGGATTTTATTGAATGAATGTAACTCCTCTTTTTATGGCTGACAAACCTTGGTTTGTTTATGGAGTTTTAATATTTTCAATTACAATAATGGTTATATTTTACTTTTATTTCAAGAAAAAGGGAAGAATATAAAAAAACAAACAGGGTTAATCCTGTTTATTTTTTGGTAAAAATTTGATACTAAGAGCCAAAAATAAGATACTTATAGATATGGCTATTATATCTTGCCAAGTTTCTATTTTAAAAGAAATTAAGATTTTAAACAAGTTTACAATAAGCATTATAATTATTACCTTTCATAAACTTTCTTTTAATTCATCAATATTTTCAATTATTAAATGTTTTGCTTTTGATGATGTTTTTTCTTTTAATTTTATTTCATCAATAAATAATTCATATATTCACCAAGCAAAAATTATGAGTATTATTGATAATAAAATCAAATCAATTAATGATACTATATTTCAAAGTAAATCTAAACTATATCAGTTTAATCAAGATATTATAATGTAATAACTTTTTTTAACAGAGATAACTAGTAAAAAGATTGATATTATAAGAAAGCTAAAAATTGGAATTAATAAAAATAATCTTAAATTCCATATTATTTTTTCTACTATTTTTTTTCATAAATTTTTCATATTTTTATACTTAGTTTGTATTGTTATTTATAATAAAGATAGATTTAAATTTTTCAATATAATTTTAAACTTGTTTTTTTGAAAAAATCAATATACTCTTAGGGTTAAAAATAGGCATTTTTTTTAAACTGCTTATATTATTAAAAATAATCAAAAAATATGTTAGGAAAAGTTACAATAATAGGTAGACCAAATGTTGGTAAATCAAGTTTTTTCAATATGTATACAGGGCATAAAATAGCTATTGTAGATGATATTGCTGGAACTACAAGAGATATTTCTGAGTTTGAATATACTGATAAAGAAAATGATTTAACTTATATTTTAGCAGATTCAGGTGGTTTGGATTTTGGTTCAAAAGATGATGAAGTTGCTGATGATATAGTAGAAAGAACAGATAGAGCAATAGATGATTCAGATTTAATTATTTGGTTAATTGAATATGATAGATTTACTGATTTAGATGAAAAAGTATTAAAATTATTAAAGAAAAAAGGTGCTACAAATTATATTGTTTTAGCTAATAAAGCTGATAATGATACAAAGGTAATGGAAGCTTGGAGTCTTGCTTGAAAATGAGAAATGGAATTTTTCCCAGTTTCAGTTTCACATAATGCTTGAATTGCTGATGTTAGAAAATTTGTTGCAAAATATTTAACAAAAAAATGACTAAATTATAAAATAGAAGATTTTGATGATAGTTATGTAAAATTAGCTATGGTTGGTAGACCAAATGTAGGTAAAAGTTCTATGATAAATGCCATTGTTTGAGAAAATAGAGTAATGGTAAAAGATATGGCTTGAACTACAAGAGATTCTATTGATACTAAGTTTGAATTTGAATGAGAAAAATTTGTTTTAATTGATACTGCTTGAATTAGAAGATTATCAAAAGTTGGTACTAGAAATGTAGAAAATTGGTCAGTTATGAGATCTGAAAGATCTTTAAAAAGAGCTGATATAGTTGCTGTTGTTGTTGATTGATATGAAGGTATAGTTCAACAAGATTTATCAATTATAAATAGAGTTTTAGAAGAAAAGAAATGATTAATTATAGTTGTAAATAAATGGGATAAAGTACTTGCAAAACCAGGTGTAAATAAAGAAACTATGATGAATAGATATATTAATTATCTTCAAGAAAAAATAGAATTTATACCTTGGGTTTCAGTTATTTTTACAACTGCTCCAGAACAAAAAAGAGTAAATGAAATTTTAAAAATAGCTTCACAAATTAAACAAGAAAGATTTAAAAGAGTTAAAACTGGTATTTTAAACAATTTCTTAGAACAAGTTATTTATAAACATCCACCAACAGGTAATAAAAAATCACATTCTCCAAAAATTTATTTTGGGACACAAGCTGATGTAAATCCACCAAAATTTGTTTTTTCAGTTTCAAATCCTGATCATTTCCACTTTTCATACAAAAGATATCTTGAAAACAGAATTAGAGATAATTTTTGATTTGAAGGTACTCCTATAATTATTGAATACAGAGGTAGAGGGAAAAATGAAGGGAAAATAAAATAAAAACTAGATTGAATTCTAGTTTTTTTGTTTTATAATTGATTTATGACTAGAAAAATAAAAATCATATGAATTATATTTTTTGCAGTAATATTATTTTTAATTTACTGCTTTTATTCAGTTTTAAATTATGATGCTTATTCTGAAAATAAACCTTGAAGAATATATTTGCAAGATAGGTTCTGAAATATAATAACTGATAAACAAACAAAGTGATGATATAAGATAAATGATTTGATTTATCTAGATTCAAAACTAGTAGATTCTATAATAAAAATAGAAGATAAAGATTTTTATAATCATCATTGAATAAGTATAAAATCAAAACTTAGAGCATTATATCAAAACATAAAATCTCATAAAATAGTATCAGGTTGATCAACTATAACTGAACAATATATTAAAAATAAATATTTTCTAGAATCAAAAAGAACAATTTTACAAAAATTAAGAGAAGCTGTTGTTTCTTTTGTTTATGATATAAGTCATCCTAAAAAAGACATATTATTATGATACTTGCATAATGTTTATATGTGAAATAATCTTTATTGAATTGATACAGCTAGTAAAGTATATTTTAACAAAAATATAAAAAACTTAACTAATGAAGAAATTACTATTTTAGTTTCACTTATTCATAATCCTTGAATAATAAGTTTAAAAGAAAAACATTTTCAAAATTATTTTAATAAAGTAAAAAATAGGCTTTGATTTAGTTTTAAATCTAAAATAAACAAATTAAGTAAACTAAAAAATATAGATAAGCTTCCTTTTGTTACAAATAGAGTATTAGAAAAATGTGATTCAAGAATTGATACTAGATGTGAAGAAAAAACTAGTATAGATTTGGATTTTTCTATTTTTGTAAAACAACAATTAAACAAAACTTTAAAAGATTTAGAAAAAAATAATGTAACAAATTGAGCTGTTTTAATAATAGATCCAAAAACTATGGAAGTTTTGGTATATCAAGGTAGTAAAGATTTTTATGCTAGAGGTATTGACTGACAAGTAGATGTAATACAATCAAAAAGACAACCTTGAAGTACTTTAAAACCTTTTCTATATTTACTAGCTTTGAAATCTTGAGCAGATTTAGATAAATTTATTATTGATATTGAAAGTAGATATAATAGCTTTAAAAAAAATAAGGTTTATATTTCTGAAAATTATTCTTTAAAAGAATATTGATTAATTAGATTTAAAAGAGCAATTGCAAATAGTTTAAATAATGCATCAGTTAGATTGGCTAGAGAATTGTGACTTAAAAAAGTTTGGCAATTTTTTAAAGACTATTGAATAGATTTGAATTTTGCTCCAGAGCATTATTGATTTTCATTAGTCCTATGAAATCCAAGTATTAGCTTGGAAAATCTTGTAGTTTCTTATGTAAATTTATTACCAAACTATAAAATAAAAAATAGAAAAATTAGTTTTTTGTATGGTTCTAAATTAGCAAATATTACATATTCTCACAATATTTATAAAAATGATAAAATAGATTCAGAAAAATATTTACTTTATCAAATTTTGAAAAATCCAGATAATAGAGATATAAGTTTTTGAGTAAATTCTATTTTAAATACTTCTATTTACCAAGCAGTAAAAACAGGAACAAGCTCTGATTTTAGAGATAATTTAATAGTTTCATATAATCCAGATTTAATTGTTTGAATATGGATTTGAAATAATGATAATTCTTCTATGAAATGAGTAACTTGAATAACTTGAGCCTGATATTTGTGGCATCAAATAATAGAATATGCAATCAAAAAAAATATTATTCAGGATAAAAATTATGTTATTCCAAAAGATGTAGAGAAATTTGATTATTGTTTAGATAAAGATTGTTATAAAAAACAAAAAAGTTTTAAAAAGAAAACTACAAACTATTTTTCTGCTATTTCTGATTGAATTTATGACAAAAGAGATTTATATGAAAATTTAGATGAATATGAGATAAATAGGCTAGAAAATTTGGGGTTTAAAATAAGGTAAATCATTTGCTTTTCCCTCAAAAAAAACTAAAATAAATTTATTAAAATTTAATTTAGTTTTTATGACAAATTTATCAGAAATGAATTTCAATACAAAAAAAATTGTAGCTATTTTATTAGTTATAGTTTTTTTTGTTTTATGAGCTTTTTGAGTGTATAAATATATTCAAATTCAAAATGCTAAAAAAGTTCAAGAAGTAAAAGAACTTGTATATTCTTGAGTTAAATATGATTCTTGTAAAAAAGTTTTAAATAATTTTGATGATTATAAAAAACTAAAAAATTTAGATTTGTGAAAAATGAGTTTAGAGGATTTTAAAAAATCTTGTTTAAATAGATTTGATTTATCTAAGCAATATTTTGATTATCCTTTTTGTGAAGATATTTTAAAAATAAACAATAAAGACAAGTTAAAAGAAAAATATATTTATATTGATTCTTTTGAGCAAATACAAAAAAAATGTGCTTGAGATTTTTTGACTTTAAAATTTTCAACAGGTAGTTTTTTTGATATAGATAATGACTTTAAATCAGAAATAAGGCTAGATTTAAATAATCCAATTTATGATAGAGATGCTTCTATTGAAGAAAGAACAAATGCAAAAAACAGATTGTTAACTTATTTTGAAATAAATCCAAAAGTAGATTTAAATGCTGATGATGTAGTGTTGTATGATGACTATGTAATAATAGAAGCTAAATTAAAACCAACAACTAAATATACTTTAAAAACATTATTAAAATCAGATTTTCAAAGAAAAAAAGAATCTGAAAAATCACTTGAAAAAGTAAGTAAAACAAAAGAAAAAATAAATAAAGAATTTGTTTTTACTACTCCAGAAAATAAATATTTATGACTTAGAGTGGTAAATCCTGTAAGTTTGTATATGGATAAGCTTCCTCCTAGATTTAAAATCTTAGATTATGATTCTGGAAAAAAAGAAGTTTGAGTGAAAATTTGTAGAGTAGATAATGAAACTTTTGCAAAACTTGATGTATTAAGATGAAGAAAAAATTTACTTAAAAATGAAAAAGATTTTTTAGTTTCAGGGATTGATAAATTAAAAACATTTGAGTGTAAAACAAAAAATATAGTTTTAAGGGATGAAAAAAATAATGAAATTTTTGTTAAAAAAGAATTTAATTTTGATGATTTAATTTGAAATCCAGCAAGAAGTGGTTTGTATTTTGTAACATTTACTGATAGTAAAGATAGATTATTTAATGGAAAACTTCAAAAACCAGCTTTATTTTGAATCATAGATTCTCACATCACAATGAAGCTTTCAAGAAATGGAGAAGTATTTTTCTTTGTAAATGATTTTGAGTGAAATCCTCTTGCTAATCAAAATATTAGACTTTATATAAATGAGTTTAAAACTAAACAAAGAAAATGGGATTATAATCTAGATAAAAGAGTTGAAACATATTTTTCTCCACTTGATAAAAATGTTTTAAGTGATGAAATAAGACTTTGAAAAACAGATAAAAATGGTGTATTAAAAGTAAATATAAAAGATAAAGTAAATGATTATTTTTATAAAACATTTGAAAATATAAATGATTATAAATGGTCTTGAGTTGATAATTCATTTTTTATCACAGCAGCTTCAAATTCAAATTTAACATATTTAAAATCAACTTGGAATGCTTGAATAGCACCAGAAAATTTTTGATATAAATTACAACAAAATCGGTGGGATAATGAGAAATGAGATAAACCAATTTTAAAAACTTGGGGAGAAATAGAACCAGAATTTTATAGCTATACAAATACTGATAGAAAATTGTACTTACCTTGAGAAGATGTTTATTTTAAAGTAGTTTTAAGAAAAAGTAAGTGATTACAAATTCCTGTTTGAGAAAAAATTGAAGTGAAAATAGAAGATTCAGATGATAAAGAAATTTATAATAAAACTTTAGTTGTAAATGAATATTGATCTATTTTTGATAAAATTCATTTAGATAAAAATTCAAAATTAGGTTATTATAAAATATTTGTTTCAAAATGAAATGATAGAATAGATTATTATAATTTTGCTGTTGAGATTTTTAAAAATCCAAAATTTAAAGTAGATATAGCTTTGGAAAGTGATTGACTTGTAAATTGAGTTGTAAAAATAGATAAAACTAAAGAAGAAAAACATAGATATTGGACAGAAAAAAAATATATTTGAGATTTCAAGCTAAAAGCTAGAGTAAAAGCAAAATACTATAATTGAGCTGATTTATCAAATGCAAAATTTACTTACAAGGTTTATAAGCAAGAATATTATGATAATGCTTGGTGGAATGATTGTTATTATTGATGTTTTTGGGAACCTCAAAAAGAGTTTTATAGTGAATGAGAAGGTGTTTTAAGTGGAGCTTGAGAAGCAATTTTGGAAGTACCTGTAAAATTTGAATCAAATTATGGTGATTATAAATATATTTTTGAAGTAACAATAAAAGATAGTATTGGAGATGAAATTTCAGGAGCAAATTCTGTGATTGTAAAATTACCAGATGAATATAAAAAATATAATCCAAATTTTTCTTTGAAATTTACTTCAGATAAGAAATTTTATAAAACTGGTGAAGAGATAAAAATAATTTGAACTTTAAACTGATGAGCTTGGAATAAATATTTTGACTGAAAATATTTACTTTTAGTTAAGAAAAAAGATTTTGAAAATAAAAAAGTAGATGATGTTAGATGATATAAAAGAACTATTACAAAGCCAATTGAAAAACTTGTAGATTTAATGCTTGTTGATTCTAAAAATTTTGAAATTGATAAAAATGGAAATTTAAAACTTGTTTATAAGGTAAAACAACCTTGAGAATATGTTTTTGAATATGCAAAAGTAAATGATAATTATAAGATTTTAAATTATGATTTAGATGATTTAATAGATGAATTTAAGGATGGAAAACAAGAAATAAAAGTAAAAGTTCAAAAGGAAATATATTTAGATGATTGGAGTGTAAATAGGATTTTAAGAAAAAATAAAAACTTAAAAAAAGATGAGATTATAGCTTCTGCTACTTGTGAAGATAAACAAGAGACAAAAGCTTGATGAGAAAAAATAAGAAAATTAAAAGGGAAGGAATGTATGTATTTTGATTCAAAAGTAACTTATGAAACTACTATAAAAGCTGATGATTTACTTGATGAACAAACTAAAGATTTCTTTACAATTTTAGCTTATAGTGAAGATGAATTAAATGCTAAAAATCCTGTAATTGATGATATAAAACTTAGAGTTTTTGCAGAAAAAAATTCTTATCATTTAGGTGAAAAAGCTAGAGTTTTAGTTAGGCTTCCAGTAAGCAAAGGAAAAATTCTTTTAACTATAGAAAAACAATGAGTTGTAAAATATGAATTAATTGATGTAAAAAATAATATTTTCTTTAAAGAATTTGTTGTAGATGATACTTTTGTTCCAAATGCTTATATTTGAGTTGAGTTAATTGAAACTTATGATGAAAATTCTAAAAAAGTTCCTGAATATAAAGTAGGTTATACTGAAATAGTTGTAGATAAAACAGATAAAAAAGCACTTATAGATATAAAAACAGATAAAAAAACTTATTCTCCAAGAGATGAAGTAAATCTTGATATTTCTGTAAAAGACAAATGGTGAAAAGCAGTAAAATCTGAAGTTCAAGTAATGGTTGTAGATGATTCTTTAATTAGTTTGATGTGAAATATTGATCTTGAAGTATTAAAGAAATTTTATAAAAAATTACCTTTTCAAATTCAAACAAGTATCACAAATATAGCAATGTTAAAAAATTATTATTTTGCTAGAGTTGGGCTTGTCTGAGGTAGTGGTTATTGAAATTTTAAAGGTTGAGATAGTGCTGTTTCATCAAGAAATATTTTCAAAAATACTGCATACTATAAAGCTGATTTAGTTACTGATAATGCTTGAAATTTAAAAACTTCATTTACTCTTCCTGATAATCTTACAAATTTTAGAATAATAGTTGTTTCAAATTCTAAATCTAATATTTTCTGAGTAGCTCAAGGAAATATTTCTGTAAGAAAAAATGTAGTAGTAGAGCCAAAAGTTCCTCATATTTTGAGATATGGTGATAGTTTAAAAATATGAGTAAATATTTTTAATAATACTGAAAATAAAGTAAATTTTGCAGTTAAATTAAAAGCTGATTGATTAAAAATAAAGAATCCTAATAAGGCTGTTACAATTGCTGCAAATAGATCTGATATAGTTTATTTTGATGTAGTTAATACCAAGAAAAATTGAATTATAAATTATACTTTTTCAGTGTTGTGAGATAGTGTAAAAAATAGTGATAAAATAGAAGGAAAAATAGAAATTAAACAATCTCCAGTAATGCTTCAATATTATTTGAAAAATGAAGTTTTAGATGGAAAAACTAAAAAAACTATTACATTTGATATTCCAGAAAATACTGATTTAGAAAATTCTGTTTTAGAGTTAAATTTTGCTAATACAAAGATTGTATGAGTAGAAGATATTGTTAAAACTCTTATGGAGTATCCATATTGATGTATTGAACAAACTACAAGTTCAACTATGCCAAATGTAGTTTTAAAAAGATTTACAAATATTTTTACTGATATAGATATTGATAAAAAGAAATTAGAAGAAAATATAAAAGCTTGAGTAGAAAGAATAAAATCAATGCAAACTAGTGACTGAGGTTTTGCTTATTGGCAAGGAGAAACAGAAAGTAATTTACATATAACTCCTTATGTAACAAGAAGTCTTATTTATATGAAAAAATCTTGAGTTTCTGGACTTGATGATATGATAAAAAAAGCTACTAATTATTTACAAAAACATAAAAATGACTGAAAAGTAAATAGATATTCAAAAAAAGAATGATGAGTAACTGATTTAGAAAAAGCAGAAATTTATTGGGCTTTGGCTTATGCTGGAATAGAAGAAGATATTAGAGTTGATGCTAAAGATAGACATACTTTACTTGCTTATACTTATGGATTAGTTTTAAACAAAGCTGACTTAGAGCTTATAGAAAAAAATATAGAAAAGATAGAAAAATTATTGAACTCTTGAGAAACTCATTCACGGTATTGGAATGATACATCAGATAAGGCAATTTTTACTCAAATGCTTCTTGATTATAATAATCCTAAATATAACAATTTAGTAAATGATTTAATTGATGAATTGTATTCTAAAAATTGGGAAAGTTATTATTATTCAACTCAATCAAAAAATAATGCATTTATGGCTTTTGCTAAGTATTTAACAAAATATAATACTTGAAACCCTATTTCTTATGCATTTGAAATTTGAAATAAAAAATTGAAAAAATGATATTTGTGAAAAAATAAAAATATACAAAAATATGATTTTGTTTTAAATGAATCTATAAAAGATTGAAAAATAAATATTTTAGTTTGAAATTTAAGTGATGCTGATTTATTTGTTACAGCTACTTTGAAACAATATCCAAAAGATGTAACAAAGGTAGAAGCTTATTCAAATAATATAAAAGTTAAAAGGACTTTTTATGAAGTAATTGATGAAAAGAAATTAGATAAATGTAATAATGCTATAAATAGTTATTATAATTGGGATAAAAAAATTGATGAAATAAAAGAGTGTAAGGGAGTATATAAACAAAAAATTGATGATATTTTTAAACTTTGAAAAAAATATAAAGTAGTAGATGAAGTTTCTGGATTTAGTGATTGATCAAGAAATATTACTTTAGAAGATTATTTATCTAGTAGTTTTGTGGTATTTAATAATAAATTTAAAACTACATCAAATACTTTGAAACAAAATAATAGAAACTGGTATTTTGATCATACTGAACTTAGGCCAGAAGTAGTTTTTGCAAATGCTTCTTATGTTTGGTGAAACAAAGTAAATTATGAGTATTATTTTACTCCTAGTTTTGAAGGTAAATTTATACTACCACCTGTTACAGCTTATGAAATGTATAATCCTAAAAATAGAGCAAATAGTGAGTATAGGGTTATAGAGATAATAAAGTAGAAAATAAACTTGAAAATTTTGAAATAAAAGCTACCTTTTAAAGGTAGCTTTTATTATTAAACATAAAAAAATGAAAAAGTTTAGTTTTTATATTTTTCTTGTACTTTTCTTTGTTTTTTGAGTAAATATTTCATATGCTCAACCTCAGTTTTCATTTACTTGAACTATTAGTTCTATCTCAGATTGAGATACTTTATGGGCATATACTTGATCAAATGAAGATGTTGATTTTAAAATCAGATTATTAGGTTTTGATACTCCTGAAAGTTATCTTTGAGAAATTAAAGATTATAAGTTTTATGGTTGTTGAGTTTCTGCTTCTAATTATGCAAAAAAGCATATAGAAGTAGGTAAAACTTATGAATTTTACTTAGATGATTTAGCTAAGGAAGAAGATATTTATGGTAGAAAATTAAGATTTTTAAAATTAGCTACTTGAGATTTAACTTCTACTTGAACTTATTGATATAGTATTTTAACAGAAGGTTTAGCAAATTTTTATCAATATGAAAATCAAACTTTTTCTTGAGTTTATGAACAAATAGATAATGAAAATAAAATTTTAGGAAAATGAATGTATAATGCTTTTTGTAAAGCTCAAGATGAATATATAAAAGAAAATTGAAAAAGAGAATGATGAGAAATACAAGTTATAATTGACCAAGTTATAAAATGAAAAAATAACTTTCACTATCAATTACAAAATGCAAATTTTGATGAATTAAAAACTTTAACAAATTCAGTTATTTTTCTTGAAAAAGATGATATAAATTTAACTCCTGATGAAATTTCACAATTAAAAGCTAATTGAAATATTTTAATCTGATATATTAGTATTTGAGAAGCTGAAACTCGGAGAGATTATTGGAAGAATGAACGGGTAGATAAAGATGGAAATTTAACAGACAAAGCACCTTCTTGGTTAGGAGAAAAAAATCCTAATTGGGATAGTTATAGAGTAAAATTTCGGGAAGATGGTTGGAAAGATATAGTTTTTTCTAGAATTGATGAACTAAAAAAAGCTTGATATGATGGTATTTTACTAGATGTGGTAGATGTGTATTCTTATTGGCAAAATGATGTACCAGATGATGAAAAAGTTGCTGATGCAGATGATAAAATGGTAGATTTTGTTGCTGATATTAGAAAACATTTGTGAGATTATCTAGCAATTATTCCAAATCAATGATTTGAATTAGTAAATAAAACTTGATATTTAGATTTAATAAATTGAATTTTAACTGAAAGTTTATTTTCAGTAAATAATAAAGAAAGACCAGAAGAAGATAAATCTTGGCAATTACAATATTTAGATAAGGTTTATGAAGCTGAAAAACAAGTTTTTGATATTGATTATATTAAAGATAATAATGATTTAGTTTGTGCTTATTATGATTATATAGCTGAAAACTGATTTTTATGAGCTCTATATAATTTATGACTTGATAGTTTTGATAAAATTAAATGTGAATATACAACAAATTTAGCAAAAGAATATTGAATATTAAGTCAATGAACTGATTCTAGTTATGCTTACTATCAACCTGTTGAAAATATTGTAGATTGAGATATTTCAACATACAATCATACTAGTGCTGAAAATGATGAAAATTGGTTACAAGTATATATTCCTGGTTTAATTTGAGTTACAAAAATTATAATTACTTCTAGGCAAGATTATCCTTCAAGATTGGAAGGAGCAAAAGTATATGTTCAAGATCATCCATATAATGGAAACCTAGATGATGCTTATTTGGTAGCTACTTTAAAATGAATTGCAGATAAACAAGAATTTACTTATCTTCCAAGTAAAAAAGGAAAATATATAATTATCAAAGCAGCTGATTTACAAAATCTTCATATTGCTGAACTAGAAGTTTTTGGTTATGCAGTTCAAAATCCAGTTTTTAATGACTATAAAACTTATTTACTAGTTCCACAAGGTTTAGCTACTGGTAGTTTGATTAGTAATGTAACTGCTGTTGATTATCAAAAAGATACTATAACTTACTCACTTTCAGGTAGTAATTTAAATTTTACAATTGATGCTTCTTGAAATATTGTTACAAGTTGAAACTTAAAAGATAAATATATTTATAAATTTAATGTAATAGTAGAAGATACAAATTGAAATCAAACAATTTCTGATTTAATAGAATATGAAACTACTTCAAAACAAGCAGTAGAAGATGCTTTAAGTTCTTGAATTGTTACAAAAGTTACAAAATTAGAATTATTTAATTCAATATTAGATGAAATAGATATATACACAGGTTATATGTTTAATTCCCAACAATTAGAAGATACTAAAGTTTTAATAAATCATTTAAAAAATAGAGACTTTAATTTTGAATGGGAAAAATGTAAAAATTCAAATTGAGATTATTGAGAAAATTATGATGATTGTTCAGAAGTACCAGGATTAAATGATTTAAAAACTCTTTTATTTGCATTATGATCTAAATATAGATATTTTGATACTTCAAAAATAAATATTTTTGAGAAAGATTGATATAGATTAGAACAATTACTAATTTTGTTAGCAGATAAAATAAGATGAGATATAGTTTATCCAATGGATAAAGTAAAAACAGATGATAATGATTTTATGGAAGCTTATTTTGCAGATTCTTTGGTTTATAACTATAGAAAAGTTGTTCCTACTCAAAATAATATGTGAAATTTTTCAAAAGTTATAACTTGAGTTAATTTAATAACAAAAGAAATTGAAATAACTTCTAATTTACCATTTAGAGCTGCATGAGTTTATGCTTTACCATGACAAACTTTTAAAGTAACTAGACTTGATAATAGTGATTTAAATGTTTCTATATTTGTAAATACATTAAGAGATGGAGCAACTCATGAGTTTGAAAAAGATGGTTATAAAAGACCTAAACATTTACATTCTGCACATATAAGAGTTTTTACTTGAGAAACTATATATTTTACTTCAGTGTATTGAGGTCCTATTCAAATTTGATTTGGAAAAAATGATTTACCAGTTAAATTAAAATTTGAAAATGTTGTACAACATCCATTTTGGAGATGGGATCAAGATAATACAGAATTTTATAAAATATTAGATACAAGAAAATTTAATTGGGTTGAGGTTATTACACCTGCTTTTGAATTGCATTCAAGATTAGATAAATTTGATTGATCTATAAAAACTTGGTGAAGTGCAGAAAATTTAGCTAAAGCAACAGAACATTATATTTGAAATTATCCTTTTGCTTTAGCCTGATATACTTGAACTTTATTAGAAAAAATAAATGAAGCTGAAATTTTTGCAAATGATAATAATTTAGATTTTAAAAGTTTTGATTTTGTAAAGCATATGAATGCTGATCAAGCTTTATGTTGATATGGTTGTTCAGGTAATCCTTATGATGCTTATTGGTCATTTAATCCAATTTCACATTGAGATGTTCATGAAGTTTGACATTGATTAGAAAAATCAAGATTTGAATTATCATGATTTGTAAGACATTCTACTACAAATCCTTATGCTTTTTATACTTTATATAAATATAATAAGGAAAATTGAACAAATAAATATGAACATACAT